>JAALLO010000013.1_pt1 | contig 60888 bp, 83 predicted proteins | sample 7245941 | NCBI WGS metagenome assembly JAALLO01 (sample SAMN13049198, study PRJNA578106) | oil field metagenome | isolation source: filtered produced water from oil reservoir A2 | place: USA:offshore Texas | collected 2016 | reverse complement strand
TAATACAACTGTCTCAGGGAAATAGGTGTCAGGCCCCTGTCCTCATACTCTTCAAGGATTCCATTAATGTCCATGAGCATGTCATAGTTTGCATTGCTCATACTGAGGTCTTTGTAGGCGTATTTCAATCTACCACCACCAACACTCTTGCAGGACCCTTTATAGATTTTCCAGCTCCGCCTTCGATGTCTACCAGCTCCATGTTGGTCTCCGGGTCCACATCTACCTCATCCACGCCATCCCTCTTCGCCAGCTCATCTACAAGCGCCCAAGTAGGAATCTTGGAATAGCCCACAGGGGTTGCCGTTTTCTTTGGAGGTTTCTCACAGCAACACGGGCCATCTATAATCTCACCGTCATCCGGAATGATGAAGAAAAAGCTATCAGTGTCCATCGTTACAGTATCAGGCTCGAACTTGTCAAATACCTGTTTCAGAATCTTGCGCCACTTCTCAGCTTGAACCTGATGGGCGTTTTGATGTACCTCATGTAGAGCATCACCATATGCATGATTAAGCCTGTGTTTCAGCTCATAGTTCTTTGCTTCCAAAAGTTCATTTTCATGCCTGAGAGCCTGAAGCTCGCAATCGAATTTCTGTCCATCTGATGTTATGTATCTCATAATTTTCCTCCTTGTTATAGTCGCTTTGACCTAGTACCTACTACGAGTTTTAACTATAAATACCTATCGATACCAAAAATTTTTATCTGATGAACACAAATACACACATATGCAAATAATTCCGCCCACAGGGTACTCAGTAGATGCCGCAAATAGGCAGATAACACTTCATGGACCATGGGCCCATCTGCATAAAGCCAATCTAAAGAAGGTTTTTAATTTTACAACCAATGACCTACTGTTTGACCCTGATAACAGGGCTAGGCTTGGTGTTTCTATGGTGGGTGGGGTCATAACATTTGACACGACAACTGGTATGATATCGGACACAGATGACATACTTATATTGGTTGAGGCAGATATGCCTAGTGTTGACCAGCGCGTTCAGGCGGGAGACCTATACCGAAACGCGGTTAAGATGGACATAGCTTCGGATAGCTCAGCCTACTTGCTGATAAAAGTAGGTACTAAAGACCTTCACATCAACTTCGATATCGCGGTTGATGGTGATACTCAGGTAGAAATATATCTATCTCCAACAGTGAGCGCCAATGGTACCCGTGAATACTCAGGTAACTTCAATTTCAATTACATAACACGGGTGGCTGAGGCTGAATTATATAGGGACCCTACAGTGACCAATGAGGGTGTTTATCTGGCTAATGTGTGGGCCTTTGGTGGCGCAGGTACTAATGTGTGGGGTACTAATCCTGCAACAGCTACAAGAGCCTCAGTGTCTACAACTCCTACAGAGGTAGTTCTAACGGCTAATACCGATTATCTTCTCAAGATAAACAACTTTTCTGGCCGTCTGCTTCAGGCGTTCTACGTTTCATCATTCCATGAGGAAGAGCCCCCGGAGCCATGATAACACTTAAATAGGCTCTCCTCCTATTATGTCATAATAGCTATTAATTCAAAGGAGAATTATAACCATGGGTGTAATACTAGAATCAAACATTAAATACTACCACCCTCTTGTTGATGAAGAGGGCGCTACACATGGCGGTGACATCGATATAACAAACGAAATCACTGACGGCGTAGATGAAAACATTTTTGACAACATAACCAACAGTGAGCGAGTCAATGGTGCCATATCTTACCGCAAGGTATTCATGCGTAACGAAAATTCAAGCGTTCTGCCGAGTGTTGTTGGATGGCTGTCTGCAAACTCTCCGGCTGCTAACTGTACATATGCCATTGCTATCGGAACCAATGCAGGAACAGTCACATCCGAAGCTACAAGCCTTTCCTACTACACACCTTCAACCAAGGATGATGTAGACGCTCTCCAGCTTGGAGATGTAGGCGTGGATGGATATGTGGCCATCTGGATTCGTGAGACAATATCAGCAGCAGGAGATGGATATGTTGACAACACATTCACACTTGCTACAGAAATGAGCTGAGGTGCCTAAATGGTACTACCAAAATATAAAAATAATGCATCAGCGACCCTTGACGGGGCCCATCTTGCAGGTAGTTCCACTCTCACAGTAGTAGATGCATCCGTTTTACCAACAATCGCAAGCGGTGAAGTGTTTTATGTAACACTGTGGAATGGAATATTGTACTCAAGAGTGGAAGATGATGCCGATTTTGAGGTCGTCACTGTAACCGATGTCACAGGAAATGTTTTGACACTGGCTACTCCTACCGTAAACGACCACGTAGACGGCGGAAACGTAGACAACATGCTCACAAAGGACTTCTTTGATGAGCTAGATGCTTATATGTCGTACTTTGATGCTATAGCCGCTGCCGGGCGCCTTTGGGGAGGAGAAATCACATCCAATGGTAATGGTACTGTTGCGGTAACGGCAGGAGCAGGCATAGTTAAGGGAGAGGATGCTGGTTATGAGGACATTCCTTCAGCTCTAAATGAAGGACAGGCGAGTGTGTTATCTAAAGTGGAATGGGCTACAGTAGGCTCTCTGGCACTCACCGATGATGCTTACAACTTCATCTACTATGACAAAGCGACAGATTCAATCAAAGCGACCACATCATACTCTTCAATAAGTTTCACACAGGACTTCACTATCGGTGGAGCTTATAGAAACGGAAACACGGTGCTTGTACGTCTTTGTGGTACTAATGCATGGAACTTCAATAGACGTGTACAGCTCTTTGGAGAAGAGGTATTTCCAGTAGTAAGAGGCTCAGGTCTCAACATAGGATACAGTGGTCGTACAATATCACTATCGGCAGGCGTATTGTGGACCGAATTAGTCAACAGGTTTGCTATTGATGCCTTCGATTCAGGTGTCACAGACACATTTTCCAGATGGTATCAGGACGGAGTAGGAGGATGGACCGAAGTTACGGGCCAGACCTTGATAGACAACCTGAACTACGATGATGGGACAGGCGTTTTACACGAACTAACGCCAGCACGTTATGGTGTCCATTGGGTGTTTGTGGCTCATGATAGCTCTGTACATGTTGTTTATGGGCGTGGAGACTATACTCTGGCAAATGCTCAGGGCGCGGTTGTTCCGGCAGAATTACCGGGTATAGTGGCCGCATACGGAACTCTTGTAGGTCGTATAATAATCCAGAAAAGCGCTAGTAGCATACTTGAAGCAGCTACTCCATTCGTAACTACATTCGCTACAGCGGTACCTACAAGCCACACAGACTTGAGCGAAATAGGCACCTACACACATGATGAGATAGACGCCCATATCGATAACACGTCTAATCCTCACACTGTTACCAAGACCCAAGTAGGTCTAGGAAATGTGAGTGATGACCTTCAGCTCAGAGCAGACCAGCTTGAGGCGGTACCCACAGATGATGATAACAAAGTTCCATCATCAGGCGCCCTACTAGATGTGAAGACTGAACTTGAGGGAGACCTTGCCACAGCAGTGTCAGACCTACAGAATGAAATTGACTCCGACATAGCCACACACACGGCCATACAGGACGCTCACCATGACAACAGTAATGACCCAACAGTAGATGAGAAGCTCGCGCTGGAGGGCTCCTACGGCAGTCCTAGTGGGTCGAATAGGTACGTCACAGAGACCGACCCACAGTACAGTACAGACTACATCCCTCTGGCTCAAAAAGGAGCTGTCTCTGGAGTAGCTGAACTGGACATCAATGGAAAGGTGCCTCTTGCACAAATCAATGACAGTATCATCGGTCAGGTAGAATATCTCGGTTTGTGGGATGCAAATACCAACACACCGACACTGACGGCAACGCCATCCGAAAAAGGCATCTACTACATAGTTTCAGTGGCAGGAACCTTTGAGTCCATAGACTTTGAGGTAGGCGACTGGATTATCAGCAATGGAACATCTTGGGACAAGGTTGATAATACGGATGCTGTGAGCTCAGTATTCGGACGTACAGGTAATGTCACTGCTCAGACAGATGATTATACATGGGCTCAGATTGACAAGAGCACATCTGACATTGCAGATATCACTAACAAGAGCCATACTTCACTCACAGATATTGGCTCAAATACTCATCCACAGATTGATACCGCCATCAGTAACAGTGTTTCGCACATTGCCAGCACATCCAACCCACACGGGGTAACTAAGACTCAGGTAGGTCTTGGAAATGTTACAGATGATTCTCAATTGAAGGCTTCACAGCTCGAAATTACCACTGTATCTGATGATGACACTCTGGTCCCATCGCTCGGTCTATTGTATGATGTCCAGCAGGCTATAAATTCCCTAATTGCCACCTACTTACCACTAGCAGGAGGCACAATGTCTGGAGATATTCAGATGGATGGAAATTGGCTAAAGCTGGCTTCTGACTACGTTTATAGCAGACTGTATGCCACAGGAACCACTGTCTACTTGGGTGCTGACACTCTGTTAGGATTCACAGCAGGCGACACTCTGAGAGCCTCATTGACAGGCACATCGTTCAAGATGGATGCTGTTCCTCTGGACATGAACACACATCTCATAAATAATGTCATGGACCCAATTTCAGCTCAGGATGCTGCAACCAAAAACTATGCAGACACTACTTTCCTGAAACTTGTAGGGGGTACTCTGACAGGGGCGCTTTCGTTGGGAGGAGACACTGAATGTAACAACACTCGCCTCTATGAGGTTCGTAACGTGTGCTTCAACTCAGAATACGGCGCAAGCTCCTCTGTTAACTTCACAAACGGCAATCTTCAGGTACTACAGTTGACCGCTGATACCACTGTGGATGTAACAGGTCTGCCTTATGGGGTAGGTGAGTGTGTTCTTAGAATAGTTCAGGATGGGACCGGAGGATGGGATATAACATCATGGACCGGGGTTACATGGATTCTTGGCTCCGAACCAACGCTAAACACAGGAGCAGGAGAGTCTACAATCATCCATCTCTACGACAGAGGAGCCACAATTTATGGTATCAGTGTAGAGGAGACAAAGAAGTATGCCGACTCAACCTTCATACCACTTGCTCAAAAAGACGCTGCAAGCGGAGTAGTTGGTCTGGATGCCTCCAGCAATGTAGATATAGCTGGCGCGATTGCCTGTGATGAGATTGTTGTGGATACTCTTGGTAATGGTATCACTATCGGGGCCGCTGATGCAACCAACGAGGGAGGTCAGATTAACCTTGATGGTGCCGGAAGTTATACCGATTGGTCGGCAGATGTTTACCAAGACAAGTTCCGCTGGATAAACGGCACCAACGGCCTTATTTTCCAGATAGAGGAAGATGGTAGGCTGGATACTACCCAAGGCGGAGGTCTGAAGTTCCCTGTAACATCCAAGACAGGAGCATACACGGCTACCATTAACGATTATGTCATTCTGTGTAATGGTACTTTCACAGTAACATTGCCAGCAGCGGCCTCATCCAATGGCTGTGTGCTTCAGATAAAGAATACAGGCACAGGCACAATAACTATAGATGGTAATGGGTCTGAAGTGATTGATGGTAACACAACAATCGATATCAGCATACAGTACCAGTCCTATACAGTTGTCTGTGACGGAACAGCATGGTATATCATCTGAGGTGTGATGAAATGACATATAATCCAAGCACAGGGGGCTCTATTGACCCCGGAATAATGAAGGCGTTGGGCCATGACTCAACCATACCTGATGGATGGTTGTTATGTGATGGTTCAGCGGTTAGCAGGACCACATACTCAGCATTATTCGCAGTTATAGGAACTACTTGGGGTGTTGGTGATGGTTCTACAACATTTAACTTACCTGATGCTCAAGGTCGTGTTCCTGCCGGAGTAGGAGGCTCTGGAATAACAGCAGTAGGAGACACTGGAGGCGAACAGACTCATACTCTTACTATAACGGAAATGCCTAACCATAGACATACCACCACAATGAATTTATATGCTCTGGACGTTGCTAGAGGTAGAGCATACGGAACTTCGGGCCGTCGGTATGGCTCAGGTTCTCCAGCATCCAGCTATGTTGGGGGAGGCGGAGCACATAACAACATGCAGCCCTACGCTGGAGTAAGATGGGTAATAAAGGTGTGAACAATGTCGTACAATCCATCATCAGGCGGAGATGTTAACAACACTGGAGACATAGATGTATTTGCTGGCTCATCAATACCTGACGGGTATCTACTTTGTGATGGTTCTGCCGTGAGTAGAACTACCTATGCTGATTTATTCGCAGTTATAGGAACTACTTGGGGTGTTGGTGATGGTTCTACAACATTTAACTTACCTGACGGACAGGGTAAGGTACTCGTAGGCATTGGAGGCTCTGGAGTTACCAGTGTGGGAGACACTGGAGGCGAACAAACCCATACACTTAGCGAGACTGAGATGCCTAACCATAGACATACCACCACAATGAATTTATATGCTCTGGGCATTGCTAGAGGTAGAGCATACGGAACTTCGGGCCGTCGGTATGGCTCAGGTTCTCCAGCATCCAGCTATGTTGGGGGAGGCGGAGCACATAACAATATGATGCCGTACTTCGGAGTAAATCTTATAATAAAAACGTGAGGTGTAGACATGATTTTAAACACAGTACCAATCAATAGTCAGGTCCTAAACAGCGGGTTTCTGGTAGAATATATAGGAAAAACGCTAACAGGGAACAATAATTTACTTGTAGAGAAGGCTCTTACATCCTTTAACAACATATTTATTCCTGCCTCTCTACTTCAGGGCAACAATGACATTTTCATAGAGTGTCATTTTACAGGATTGAATGATGTAACAATTCTTAGTGACATACAGGGTAACAATGATGTTCTTATTGAGAAAACCGTTACCGGGATAAATGATATTTACATTCTTTCAAATGTAACAGGATTTAGTGACATCGGGATTAGTTCGGCAATACAGGCTCTTAATGACATAGAAATCGGCAACAGCATAATCTCTTATAACGATATAGAAATTGTTTCTGAAGTAACAGGAAATAATGACATATTTTTACTGGGCACTCTTGAAGGTTCAAACCATATACTCATACAACAAGTGTTAAATAGTATCAACTCAATACTTACTGGCGTAACACTACAGGGCAAGAATAAAATATTTGTCACTGCAACTGTTACCGGGCACAATGATATACTCACCGTGGACATTCGAGAGACAATATTGTTCAGCTCCCTCAAGGAGAGAAGCATGTTCATTGAGTCGCTCACTGAGCGCGAGATTGCGTTTGAATCCAAGACGGAGAGAACAATCGAGATACAGTCAGAGGTGAATTTAACATTATGACAGACATAAAACACTATGTCGGAGAAGTCGGCCTAGAAGTAAAGGCGTTCATTGGTGATGATGAGGATATTTCAGCAGCATCAGACGTTAAATTCTTGGTCCGAAAGCCCGATGGAACAACAACAGAGTGGGCCGCTGAGCCTATAATTAACGATGGTGATGATGGAGCGTACTATATCCGTCACATAACAGAGGCAGGAGACCTAGACCAAGCCGGAACCTACCGTTTACAAGCGTCATTCACTCTTGGGTCTTGGACAGGACCGGGAGAGACCTTCAGGTGGGAAATATACGATGCCTATAAGTGAGGTGAGAAATTGATAGACATAGCAGCAATAGACCCTGTAGGGATATGTCAGGGATTCATCCTTGGTGCCATATCTGTAGGTGGGGCAGTCTACGCAAAGTGGGAGCTCATACCTGCAAAGAAGAGAGCCGCTGCCTTGGCTAAACTCAAGCAGAGCTTTGATGATGGTGAAATAACTGTTGAAGAGTTCGTGAGTGCAGCAGCAGAGCTAATTTAAATAAAAACCCACACGGGTTCGTTCATTTTATGAGCAAAACTTAAATATTTTGCTCTACTTTTTTACATCATGGATGAATATGATGACTATTTTGATTGGTTAGGCTCCTATATGGATAGCCGTGACTATACAAAGCGTCAGTATAACTATGTAAAACTTTTGTGTAATGTATTCAACATGAAGAGTGCTCGCGGTGCTATTGGCCCATACAGGCCGGAACCATACCAAGTGGATTATCATGCAGACTGTATGATAGCTAATCCTGATGCTGAGAACCGCATATGGGAGAAGGCCCGTGGTGTGGGCGCGAGTGCTACTACGATGATGGACGCCCTTGCAGTGGGCCACAGATACAATGATGTTAACATCCCTGTGGCTTCCATCACTGGCACTCAGTCAAACGGTCCTATAGATTGGGCTATCTGGCTGGTAGACAACCTTCAGGAGCCCGGATTCTTGAAGAGGGATGAGCGTATTAACTCTCAGTGTGTACTCGATAACGGGTCTACAATCTTCCCTGTTCCGGGTCATAACCCTGAGGCTTTGAGGTCGTTCCGTACCGTTTTTAACATATATGATGAATTTGCATTCCACATGTATCCAAAAAAGCTGAAGGCGGCGGGTGATGCTTGTCTGTCTGAAGGTGGTCAGATTAATATTCTGTCCACTCTTAACGGAACAGAGAATGATTTTTACCACATTCTGTCTAATGCTTCCGATTTTGGTTATAAGGTTTACAAAGCGCCTATGTTTGACCCTTTAGTATTTGATGTACAGAGACCCATTCCAGACCAGATTGCTGAAGGATTGATAACCCCGATAGCACCATGGGTAGACATTGCCAACCTTGAGCGCTCTCGAAAGTATGACAAGATAGCTTTCATGCAGGAACAGATGTGCTCACCTGAGGATGGTTCTGTATCGTTCTTGTCCTCACAGCTCTTACATGAGATATCAAGGACTCCAGAACAGATACAACAGTTCTCCCGTGTAGGATATAACCCTTACATATGTGGTATTGACTTCGCTTCAGAGCGCGACACTTCAGCGTTCCAAGTTTTTGAGGTCACTCCATATGGGTATATTCACAGAAACCGCTATCCTGTGAGGCGTACAGACACACCTACACAGAATCGTTTGCTCAGGGAACTCAACCTGAAGTTCGACTTCAAGTTCATAACCATAGATATGACTGGTCCAGGTACTGGTTTTTACCACTACGCAAAAGAGCAACTCGGTAACAGGGTCATCGGTATCAACTTCTCATCAAGGGTTAACATAAATGAGAACGATATCGACATGTACAGGAGCAAGGACGTGAAACATACCAAGAAGGGTAAAGTAACAATCCCTATCAAGAGAGCCATGGCCACACAGATGAAGGTCGAGGCTGAGAAGGGTAGGTTTATTATACTGGACTATCTTGATTATATCGCGGACATGCATAGCGTTCCTTACGACACTCTGGATGCTCCAAGGTCTAAAGACGGAAACCACGGTGACGAATTTTGGGGCTCAGCACTCGCAGTTTGGGGTTATCACTCTAACACAGCATTGAAAGCATACATGAAACCAACTTTTATGAGGTACTAATATGGAAAATAAAACACCTTCAACTCCGATACCAGTATCAGCGGGAGTCCGCAATCTGGTTCACGACTTGGATGTCTTCTTGGACATCCCGGTCAAGAAGCAAGTAGGTCTTAGGACCGCTGGCTCAAGCTCGACCAAGACCAAGTATGATGTCTTCAGGGACATAGTTAATATGGACAATGAAGTCTCAAGTGCTCTGGTCAGAATCTCAGGTGTTGTAGTCAAGGCATACGACAAACCAGCAGTAGAGGATGGCGGCAACACAGAGCTGCTTAATGATGTTACTAAGGTGCTTGGTCAGATGCAATTTTCACGCAACCTAGGCTCTATGATTATGGACCTGTCCAGAGATGGTGATGTTATCCAAGTACCAGAAAACGTGTACAAGAGGTCTAAGAAGACTCTTAAAGAGATGTCTGGTATGACACCACTGCCTATGAACATGGTTACTATTCTCGAAAATGATATTACTCCGGGCTCAGTGGATGGTTCAAGAGTAATCCGCAAGCCAGATGTGTATTATGTTAATGAGGGTATAACACCTGTCGATGGTGGAGATAACTTCATAGAAAAGCATTCAGGAGACATTGTTTGGCATGTGTCTCTTCAGAACAGAACCAACTGGTCTGTAGACCTGAAGGGCAGGACAACCTTCGGAATTTATGGTATAAGTCCAATGGAGTCCCTCAGGAACATGATACGCTGGAAATACCAGTCCATCAGGGATGATATAGCATGGAGACACGCGAATGTCCCAAGAACTGACCACTCCTTAGACCTTGATGCAGTCCTCGACCTGAACAACTACTCAGGTACCATAGAGCAGCGTGTAGCCGCCGCAACAGCCATGGGGCAGCAAATACTACAGGACTACCAATTAAACCTCTTGAACAGCTCCAGTGGGACTTCTCAGGCCATGGATGTTGACCAAGGCTATGTCCATGACAACAGGACAGAGGTTAAGCAGGTCGGAGGCAACAACACATATGCAGACTGTATGCCGATAGTGAAAAAGGTAGACATGTCTATTGCTACCAGACTTGGCGTGCCACTCTCTGCTCTTGGCTATGAGTCCAATTCATCATATGCTATAGGAAAGGTAACTGTTACGTTCATGAACACTTTTGGCTACCAACTCCTTGCATCCATTGAGGAGGGTACCTTCGACTATGTTAAGAGGGTCCTTGAGGCTAGAGGCACAACATATGACCAAGAGGATTGGGATGGCCTGTATCTCAACTACAACATTGCTGACTTCGAGGAGCTTAACGATGTGGTAAATGCATGGACCATGGCCTACAAACATGGAGTGGCCAAGCTCGGAGAGGCCCGTAACGGAATAGGCCTGAGCCCAATAAAGCAGTCGGATGACCTTTCAGACATCAACAACCAGTTCCATCCAAACCTGTTCTCAAGCAGCCCATGGATTCAGGAGGATATACCACCACAATATCGCAATCAGATGACTGATGAGAATGGCAACCCTCTGGACAATGAACCTTCAGGCAATGAAGGCGGCGACCCATCCTTCTATGCATCAATACCAACACAGGCAAGGATAGAGGCCAAGCTGGATGAGCTCAAGAGGCTCATGGAGGAAATTCAGGATGCTAAGAGTTAGATTCGGTATGAGCCGGGCACAGCGTAAGGTTGCAGCAATGGCGGCAGGTATGGAGGTGGCCAATGAGGTCGCCCTCAAACACGCTGGAGAGAAGATAGTTAAGGCCATACAGGAGACCCTTGACCGACAAATGGTTGAGGGTCCTCCACTGGCTCAAAAAACAATCATGCTCAAAGGACATTCTATGAAGCTCATAGACACTCATCTCATGAGAAACAATGTCGAGGCAAGGATAGATGGTAATGCGGTTGTTGTAGGCGTACATAAGGATGCTCCCGAAAATAGAGGCATAATAGCGGCTGTTCATGAGCATGGTAATGAATCTTTGCCCCGTAGGGCGTTTATAGAGCCCTCTTGGAACCGCGTTAAGAGACAGGTTCTCAAGGAGTACGATAGAGAGATACAGTTACAGCTTATCGCGCTATCGAAAATTACTTGAGGTTATTTTTTTCTCTTTTTTTTATTAGACCCTATACTTATAATAAACATGAAAAATAGATTTTTGTTTACTTTAATACTTAGTTATAATATTATTATAGGAAATTATTACTACTGGTAATATATGCTAAATACCCATATCAGTGTAGGTATTTATTACTAACAGTAATAAACTATAAATAGTAGCGAATCGATAAGAGGAAGTGATGCCATTCGGAGAATATGAAGACTTTAGTGATCGTGTAAACAAGAACAAGGACAAACAGGACCCGGAGGCATATTGCGCTGCTATCAAACGACAAACTGAGGGTAAAATGACAAAAGTTTCAGCAACAATGAAGGTCTCGGTTGAGGCCACAGATGAACCAAATGTCTTTAGAGCCATCGGTGCTGTTCCGGGTAGTAAATGCTTTACCGCTGAGGGTAAGAAGCTCTTTTTCACTGAAGAGGCACTAAGAGCCTATGCTCATACTTGGACGGGGGGAATTATTACCCTCAATCATGAGTATCAGGATGATGGCGAAATAGTGTCGGCTGCATGGGATGAAGACAAAGGCGGCGTTCTCTTCCATATGAGACTTGACAATGAGGTAACAAGTACCAAAGTGCAAGCTGGTGAGAGTGCCGGAGTTACAGGCGTCAGTATTGAGGCCGATGTGCTCAAGCTCAGTGGTGATGAGGAAGACCAGATTACAGCCTTTGATGGTACCGGAATTGGGGTAATCTTCTATCCAGAGCAGCCAGCATGTCCCTTGAGAGATGGGTGTGGAATCTTGGCCAAGAATCAGTATGAGACCAAGATGGCCACCGCAAGCGAAAAGCGTGTTGAGAAGGTCAAGGCCAATTCGTATGACTTGGGCCGTATGAACAATACCGGGCAGCTTGTAAAGATTGAGGAGTTCGTAACTTGGGAGGATGGAACACAGCCTCTTGAGCTTGAAAATGAGATTGTTGACTATGTTAAGTGGGTTGGAGAGGGCCAGTTTGTTGTGCTCCCGGCCAGTACGCTTGAGGTGGGAGACATATTTCCGTCAGGGGCTCCTGAAATAATGACAGTCAATATTGACATAACCACAACTAATGGAGGAATAACTACCATGGTAGATACAGTACCAAAGTCCGACTTTGACGCTCTCAAGGCAGAGCTGGAAGTCGCTAAAGCAAAGCTCGCTGAGAGCGAAAACGTAACGCTTGAAGATGTTAAGGAGAAGCTCACCGCATCTGAAGCTGAAAATGCACAGCTTAAAGAGGTCATTAAGGCCAAGGATGCAGATATTGTGACTCTCCAGTCCGAGATTATGGGCGGAATCATTGAGGAAATCAAGGCATCCGTACCTGACTTCGACCCTGAAGGAAAGTCTCTTGAGGTTATCAAGGAGATACACACCTTTGCATCCCTCATGAAATCAAAAGAGGAACCAGCAAAGGCATCTGAGCAGGACCCAAAGGTTGTAGCATCAGATGATGACCTTGAGGAACCAGTGAAGGCAGGAAATTTTACGGCTCCTACTGGCGCAGCTACTCCAAAAATGTCCATTGGCGGAATAGGCGCATCCGGTAAGTGGGTAGGCGGCACGATTGTCCCTGCATCAGCAAAAGTCTCAAAGGAGTGAATCGTAAATGACAGGTTATATTAAACCAAACGATCAGGTTGTCGTGAAGACAACTCAGACAACTGTAAGGATGCCTCTTGAGGTAGCTGGAACAGTTACGAATATGATACCCGGAAGGGTTGTTAAAAAGGGCGCAGATGACTACAAGGTAATCATAGGCGCAACAGGCGGCGAGGCATACGGTTTCCTTGACTTTGAGGGAACATTCGGGCCAGACAGACCAGCAGACATTGACACTGCATATGCAGCAGGAGATTGGGCGTCTGTTGTATCAGGACCGGGCACCATTGTTGTTGCATACGGTAGCGCTGCTATCGCAAAGGGTAACAGGGTAGCCGCTGGCGCTGACGGTAGTGTTGTAGCATTCGATGACGCAACCATGGAAGCAGACGAGGTAATTGGTATCGCAGAGGAGACCATTACTGAGGCAGGTAAAATCATGATAAGGAGTCTGATTTAATATGGCAGGAACCATACTCACTGAAGAACAGATGACCTTCTATGACGAAACAGTCAAACAGGTCATCAGGCACAGAATTGTAGGACGTAATCTTATTGCACTCGCACCGGGCAGTCCATTCGGATTCGGTGTACAGCAGGTCGATTACAACACACTGAACGACCTTTCCCCGGCACAGCTCAGCATGAAGCTGACTGAGAGCACAGATATCATCACAACCAGCAACGCGAAGATTGAAGTGCCAATCATCCACAAGGAGTTCGAGATTGACAGGAGAGACCTTCTTTCCAGCCAGCGCACAGGCATCCCTCTTGACACCACAACTGCAAGAGTAGCCGCTGAGCAGGTAGCAATCCTCGAAGACTCCATGATTATTCAGGGTGGCTCACTTGATGGCGGAAGCACATACAAGTTCCCCGGTCTCTATCAGGGAGCAGGAAACGTTTACTCCACAGCAAGCGACTTCGGAACTGCCGGAAACGCTATCGATGCAGTAAAGGGAGCAGTACAGCTTCTCCTCGATGATGCAATCTACCCACCATACAACATGGTACTGAATCAGGAACAGTATGCTGAAGTTCTTGGTCCAAGGTCTGATGCATCCGACAGAACAGAGCTCGCAATAGTCAAGGACATCCTTAGGGGTGGAGATGGTGACGGCAGGGCTGGAGAGCTTGGAACAGGAGCAGGCGGCAACATCTTTGTATCTGATGTCCTCACAGCGGGCACAGGTCTTGTTGCAGCAGCACCAAACGGAACCTACGCTGACCTTGCAGTATCACAGGATGTTGTAACAGAGTTCGAGACCCTTGAAAAGACCGGAAACACCTTTGGCCGTGTCTTTGAAGCAATGGTCCCAAGAATCCTGAAGTCCAACGCTTTCTGTAAGCTCACCTCAATTTAATGTTATTTCCTCCCACGGAATAACCTTTTTATATTTTTAAAACCTACTACTTCTTAATACCAATAACACTAATGGAGGAACTTATATGAAAATGTTGAAATGCGAAGTAACAGCCGCAAAAATCATGATTGAGGTCTTTGATAAGACCGGAAAGCCAAAGACATACAAGACAACTGACGGTAAGGGTAAAAGCGTTACCAAGGTAGAGCAGCAGATTCTCAAGAAGGGACAGACTGTAGCACTTCCTGAAGACCGTATAGCAGCACTCGGAAACTCTGTACAGCTTGTAATGGCTCCTGTGGCCGTTGTAGAAGATGGAGATGAGGATGTTGCTAATGTCGAAGATGAAAAGGCTGATGACAAGACTGTAGCAGCTCAGATTCCAAAGAAGTGACCTGAATGAGCGTGACGGTAGCCGATTTAAGAATATATCCACTCAATAACATCCCTGAGAGCGACCTCTCAGATGAGACCATTGAAGTGTCTATAGCTCAGGCTACGGTTTACCTCAACACTGTCAAGAGGGCAGATGTCACAGATGACCAGTTTGATGCAGCTAAGATAGCTCTGGCTGGATATCTGGCATATCTGAACTATGTTGACAGACCTGTCTCAGACGTAGCTGGAGTCATCCAGAACGGTTATTTTACTCCTGCTCAGGGTACTGAAGGTATCCCTCAAGTTAGGAGCTCTACGGCGACCAGAGACAAGCTGAAGGCTCTCTATGAGTCCATGGTCATCTTTGTTGATGCTATCAGTGTGGAGTCCGTAAATCCGTACAACAAAAAATCACAATACATCCCTTTGATAGGTCTGACTACCAGTGTAACAGACCTTTAATCTTTTTTATGTAGGTATTTATTACTAGGAGTAATAAACTATTTATACTCCGCTACCCAATTACTGCATAGTGGAAGCCCCACTGTCCTCATGTACGCCCTTCGAGAAGCACTTGAGTAAGCGGTGATTGAATGTTAACAGAAACACAAAAAAATGCTATCAGAGAATTTATACCGAAAACATTTACGGTTAGTGCTACTACTTTTTCAGCTTCCATCCTTTATACTAATCAGTTTATGGAGGGCGGGCGCCCCCTTTACGCTCATTACAATCTTGACAAACAGCCTCTAATCGCTATTGAGTATGACAAGACGCTGGAGTCAGACATCGTGGACCTAGGAGGCTTTAAGGTTGATATGGTGGCCCTGCTCATTAATGTTTATGCAACAGATATAGACAAGAGAGGTCTAGTGCCGGGAGGGGAATACATACATGGTCCAAAGATTGTGGACCAGATTACAAACGATATACAGACAGCCTTTGAGGGCTTCAATGCAGCCATGAAAGAATATGGCCTGAGTATAGACGTGTTGCCGCATCGCATTCCTGTAAATGATTTATCAGAAATCGCAAGCAAGAAGCACACGTATAGAAACAAGTTTACTATACCTATCATCTATGAGGTGTAAATATGGTGTTAGATTCCAAAGACAAGAAATCTATAGAGTTCGTGGTTGAATCTGTATTTAACACGACTCCAGCCGACCCGACCATGCTTGGTTTTGGTGGCTATGTATCGCCCGCTACAATCAAGAAGAGTGTTGTAGCAAAGAAAATCCCATTCCTGAAGGGTTGTGGAGACACTAATCGCCTTCAGTCAACCGAATCCCAAAAGGTCAGTGAAGCCTTTGAGATCACGCTTGAAATGGAGCTCATCGACTGGTCCATTCTCCCGTACCTGCTTTGTGCTGCAACTCCATCCACATACGCCATCGGTGACACTCCTTACAATATCTCAGTAGCCACATGTGTTGGTGATGAGTTTGAGGTCTTCCGTGGTGGAATATGGAGCAAGATTGAGATTAACATGGAGAAGGAAGAGACTGTGAATGCATCCCTTACAGGTATGTTCGCAAGCACTTCAGGACCGTTAAGCTCAGACTTCATTGGAGCAGGCTCACATGCAGCAAGCCCATCCGGCGAGGCCATGAAGTTCGGTGACATTACAACCACAACCTATGACGGTGCCGCCCCATCCGTAGAGGAGTTCTACATTGAGGCTACCAAGTTCGGTATCGAGTACCCTGTAAATGCAGTATTCGACCAGAACGCAAGCACTGAAAACAAGATTGGTGGATGGTCCATCGGCCAGAGAAATATCATGCTTGAACTTCAGGCAACAATTGGCGACCTATCAATGTCAGGTGAGTATCTTGGTGGCGAAAAACACACCTATGGATTCACGCTTGGCGGAAAAGACTTCAGCTTCTCTAATATCCTGTGGGAAGGAGATTTTAGCCAGAAGCTCGATGCAGATGATGTCATAGCAATGCCGCTGACAGCATCCAACGTGGACTTAGCAATAGCCTAAGTCCTTTACTTTATTTAAATAAAATTGAGGTGATTTAATATGGATATCGAAGGTAAACAAATAACATTCGACTCAAGACCAAAACACGGCGCCGTCATGGCCGCTAGAAGTATCGAAACATCTGTAATTGAACAGTATGTAGATATCACAACCATAGACATGAATGGAGACATGCAGAGCTTTGTAAAGCAGGCCATGGCCGAGAATCCAGAGCTCAAGACTGTGATGATGAACTTGCAGGCAAGCAAGCACATTGACCAGACCATACTCCTTGCTGTCAGAGTCGATGGAAAGATTATCAACTACAGGGAGCTCCAGCAGCTCAAAGATGAAATGTATGAGGATGAGTACATTACCATGTTCGAGAAGTCCAAGGAAGCACTTGGCAATAAGGAGGCAAAAGATTTTTTCGCTATCTATCGTGGAGGTATAGACTCGCAACTAATGGCGAAAATAATGAGCAGGAACAAGACACTCGAAAAGTGAAGGTGAGTATGTTCTGGCCAGACGCAAGAGAGCTGGTCAGGAGCATAAACCTTTCATTGCAGGGTAAATCCTACTCAGATGCCCGCCTCTCCAGAATCTACATGGCAGACGCTTTGAACATAAAGCCTGAGGATGTAGATGAGATGGATGAGGAGGACTTCTTGACATATCAATGGGTCATTCGTAGACGCAATAGAATGAATAAAGGGAAGTGAATAAATGGGACAATTCTTTGGAGATTTGTGGGTGCCTTTTGTTGGCGTTTTCGAGATAGATGACGCTGAAAGGACCACACGGATAATAAGACATGTGGACAGTGCAGTAGCGCCACACGTAGCGGAGTTCCCGAACCCGATAAAGAGCCTCAACATGTCCGGTACTGTCATCCCGGTATCTACCAGTGACAAGACCGCTGATGACTATATTGAAGATATCACAGCTCTTACAGAGAGGCCCGCCATTGATAACTATTTTATAGATTTTTGTGGTAGGTCCGGGTTCATTTCAGTGTCATCCGTGGCACCTGATAAGAACGCAGAGACACCTCTATCCAGAGGATACACAGGCACAGGCACATTCTTGGCATTGACCAGATACCAGCCACATGTTCAGGTAAAACCCAAGGTTCTTGCTAACGATTTTGCTTTCACGCTTGGGACTGATGATGTGGACTGTTATGTTGCAGTGCCTATGCATTCCATTTATACAGGCGGTGATGGCTCCACGCTGTCATTTACTGGAGAGGATGGAGCTATAACCTTGGTCAAGGCCACCACAAACAACACGATTGCATACGATTTAGACCCTTCATATCTCCAGAACATAGGAGAGGTAAAGGTCTACGATGACATGAATGAGGTAGCCGAAGCCGATTGGTTCAGGGTATGGCATCCTGAGCATGAGTACACAGGTAACATAATCATTACCAATGGGCTCTACAGGATAACTATTTCAGCATCAGCCGACACAGTTGAAGTTGAATATTATAATGGCGTGGACTGGACCACCATAGAGACCTTCAGCTCCTCAGCGTTCATGTATCCGTATTTCCTACACATGAATATGGATGAGGTCTATGTTAAGCTGAACAGCAGCTTCTACGTGGGTCTGGAGCGCGGTATGCCTGTGTTCTTTGACACCGGGGATAATGACCTGAGCTGCTCAGTGTCCAAGACCACACAGAACACCACCACAGACAATTATCTGTCTCTTGGTACTGATATGTACATATGCAGTAACCTTGACTTCGATATCAGTGGGACCAATCTGGACTCTGGTAAAAAGTGGGTGTTCTATGACTTCAACACAGATGCAGGAGCCACAGCTCATATGGTAATGGTAAACCGCAATCTGAAGCGATATCTTGGTGATAGATAATGGTAGATGACGCCACGATAAGAGTAGGCTCTGACGTAATGGGGGCCATAGCTGGTATCCTTGCAGTAGGTACCGCTATGGAGGCCCTTGAGGGTCAGGTCCTAGCAGCTTCTACAGTGATTGCAGGAGCCACAGCCGAAATAGGAGTAGCCTTTATAGGCATTGGAGTTGCGGCGGCCACTATGGCCACAGGTGGTATTGCGGTAGCAATAGACTCTTTTTCTGAGTTTGAGCAGGCTGTAGTCAATGCTACTTCAGTAACAGGAGCCTTTGGAGAGGAGTATGTCAAGACCAAGGCCAATGTGGAAGCGCTATCAAGATACCTAGGAGAAAATACGGTATTCAGCGCACAGCAAGCGGCTGACGCTATGTATTATCTGGCATCGGCTGGTTATGATGTCAGAGAGATGACCATAGCTCAGATTAAACCAATGCTGGACTTGGCGGCTGCTACCGGAAATGAACTTGTCCCAACAGTTCGAATTCTGGTAGGTACGCTGGCTCAGTACGGTTTGACCTTGGATGATGCTGGCCATGTTGCAGATGTCTTTGTAGGAGCCATTACAAGCTCTCAGGAGACCCTTCAGAAACTCGGTCTATCATACAGGTATGTTGGTAACATTGCCGCAATGTTCGGTGAGACTGTTGAAGACTCAGCCGCCGCCATGGCTTTGTTGTCCAACACAAACCTCAGAGGTGAGCAGATAGGTAGGTCTCTTAGGATTGCTTACCAGAGGCTTGCGAACCCTACAGCAGACGTATTGGAGGTACTTCAGGAGCTTGGTCTGACCGCTGAGGATGTAAACCAAGAGAACATGACCCTGAATGACACTATGATGTTACTTGCAGCAAGGGGCGCCAGTGTCGGCCAGATGATGAAGTTCTTTGGTGTAGAATCTGCAACAGCAATGGGTTCACTGGTAGCGAATACTCCTCTGCTTGCACAGTTTGAGCAGCAGCTAGGAGATGTCGGCGGTCTTGCAGAACAGATAGCAGACCAGCAACTCAACACTCTTGAGAACCAGATGACCATTCTGAAATCAAAGCTCAATGACGTTGCCATTGAGATAGGTACCCTGTTCAATCCTTACGCCAGACAGGTAGTTCAGATTCTACAGGATATCGTAACACAGGTGCGCGATAACATTAATCCTCTATTCCAGAGGCTCAGAGAGTATGTTGCGGACCTACAGCCCACTTGGGATGCCCTCTATTCCAGCATGCAGAGCATAATGGGAATCACTCAGGACCTTGCCGGGGAAGACGCTATCGGATGGCTAATTACACAGGTAAATAGAGCATCAGTAGCAGTAGCCCTTATATTGCAGTTACTTGACCAGCACCCAATAATCTTGCAGTTTGCTAAGCTGGTAATGGCTACAGCAGTCGCTTTTGTGGCTCTTAGCACAGCAGTAGAGGTAGCAGCCATCGTTTACGGTGTGTATCAGGGTATTCTGGTAGCAGTAGCAGCATCCACATTAATCGTTAACGGGCTGCTCACAGGAACCATAACCTTGACCGAAGCCCTTGCAGCCGTTGTAGGATTGCTTGGAGGACCAGTAACTATACTGGTAGCGCTTTTGGCTATCTTTGCTGGAGCATGGTACACCAATTTTGGAGGTATCAGGGAGTTCACATATGGAATCGTAGACGACCTGAAGGGAATCTTTTGGGACCTTGTAGACACTATTGATGGTGTCATGATGTCCATTGTAGACGGATACAACAGGCTCATGATGGCACTCGGTAAGGATGATAAGGTCATAGAGGTAAAGGGATTCAGGAAGGGCATGGAACAGGCTCTACAGAACGCCAGCGACAACATTGACTACTACATCAAGGACCCTCTATCAGAGGCTTTCACTCTGGATGCAGGTGGTATGACCTTGTTCAATCAGTCAGCTTTGGACACCGCTGCTCAGACAGTAGAATCCATGTCTCAGGATATGGCCGCTGTTGCTGAATCTCAAGTTGCTACAACCGAATCTGCTCAGGAGATGTACAGTGCTTATGCGGCATCAGCTATAGCCGCAAGGAGTGGTAGAATAAGTATGCCAAGTGGTTACAGCAGTTCAGATGAGGCCGATGTGAGGGAGTTCGGAAGTTATGCAGATGTACAGGCCGCAAGAGCTTCAGGAAGCCTTAAACCAGGAACAGTATGGCAGGTTACTGTAAACACTGGAGATGTCAAAACCAGTAGCGACAGTGATGGTGATTCCATAGGAAGTGTTGTTAATAAGGCTGTATCGCAGGCAGGAGGCGTATGATATGATAACCCAAGTAAATGATATCGATGTCAGGGTTGAGGACATAAGCAGGTCCATAATCCGTAGGATAAACCAGAGTGCCATATCAGGCACTCCCAACAATCCTATAGATAAGCTAGGATTCTCTGGTATAACCTTTGATGCAAAGCTCTACACTCTTACTGAGGCGGATTTTGACACACTGATGGCTGAGATGTATGAGGATGATGTTGAGCTACATGTCCGGGTAGGCTGGTTTTACTATGCAATAGTTACCAAGCTCGAAGGCAAGTTTGAGGAGTCTGATGTCAACTACTTCCCACTATCCGCTACATTTAAGACAGAGGAGCCCTTTGCTTATTCTGTGGAGAGTTATGATATATCAGCAATCATAACAACCAACCAGCAGACCTTTGGAGGGTCCACAATTCAGACATTCGGAAACGTAAATGCAGTGCCTAATATAACGATAACAGGTGGCACTGATGATGCGACAATTCTCACACAATCAACTACATGGTGATAAGAAATGGCATGGAGTAATACAGGAGGTGGCGACCATGAAGGCGATAGTTGGACTATCGCTAACGGTATCACCATTGCAGGAGTTCATTATAATATTGCGACAGTTACTATCGCTAACGGTAGCACTGTAAATATACAGCAGGGAACACCACTAGAGATTCACGCAGAAACAATCAATATGCAGGGAATCATTAATGGTAACTATAGAGGTTATCTTGGTGGTCTTAATGATGGTGACAATGGAGAAGGACCGGGAGGAGGTCAAGGTTCAGCAGGAGATGGGGATGATGCTGGAGGCGGAGCTTACGGCGGCAATGGTGGTTCAACATCAGATGCAAGCGGAGGCACCGCTTATGGTGATAATAACCTACCTCACATTCAGATGGGTTCAGGAGGAGGTAATGGTGACAGCAAAGATGGAGGTAATGGTGGCGGAGCCGTGTCTCTTATCGCTGATACAGTTAATGTAGACAGCGGAACCATAAATTGTGCCGGAGAGCTTGGACTAAATGGTGGTAACTCTGGTGGTGGTGGTGGCGCCGGAGGCGGAATACTCATTATAGGTAACACCGTAGACCTTGATAATGCAACACTGGACTGTCATGGTGGTAACGGAGGTAATCAGATAGATGGTCTCGAAGGCGGCGGAGGTGTTGGAGGTGCCGGAGGTGGAGGTCGTATTAAGATTTTCGCATTCACTAGCCTTACTGAGGTAGGAGTAACAAAGAATGTGGCCGCTGGTATCCGTTACGGGTCTCCGGGCGCTGGAACATCTTTCTCAGGAGACATGTCTCAGTGTAATAGCACATATGCATTCGGCCAGACATTCAAGCTAGATACTGGTTTTCCTACAGCAGTATCCAAGATTGACCTTTATGTGAAGTCAATAACAACAACAGGAGACTTCACTGTTAAGATATGGGAAGACCCTGCCAAGACCACAGAGTATGCCACGAAAACAGTATCAATATCCACTACAGGGGTTCTTGAGGTTGTTTTTGACAGCACAATTCAGCTCCCATCCTCAGACACAGAATATTATCTTGAGGTAACACCTGACAGTACCGGAGATGTCCAATTTGGGACCAATGGATACAGCAGTATCCTTGAGGGTAGTATGTACTATGGTGGCTATGAGATAGTCGGTCTGGAGGCTTATATGGTGCTCTACGGGTACTCTCACGTAACAGGTCCAACCCTGCTAAACCTTGCAGATGATACAGTCAGATGTGAGATTGCCAACTCAATGCTGTCCGGTGCCATTCATAAAATAAATCGTGATGGGTCGGGTAGTATAGACTACAGCAATGATTTTACCAGTGACAAATACTTATCGGATGCCTTTGAGACATCAGGAACCACATACGATGGAGTCAATGATAAACTTGACCTTGCTGATGACGGTTACATATTGTGGAAGGTTGACACCAAGTATCCTGTTGCTGGAATCCCAACACTCACGGCTCAGATTGAGGTCATAAGTGGTACTCCAACCCTTCAGGTTAGTTATGACGGAACGACATGGGTAGACATTGATGATACCATAGTTAACGATGTCGATACCGAATATGAGCTAACAGCGCTCAACCAAGTTTCATTCAAAGGTCGTACAGTCATATGGTTGAGGCTTGATTGCACAGGTATAGGCACTAATGAGTGTTCGCTGAAGACCATGGACATCCATGTTGATATAGTGACAGTGCATGCGATTATCCCTGAGATTATCAGAGGAACAGACAACACATTCAGACTCGACCAAGATTCAGGAAGTGCTCTAAATTGCACTATTGAACTTGATTGGAGAGACAGGAAGTTGATGTAATGAGCCGCATAGTAGCGTTTAGAGCAGTTTTGCAGAGACCCTCCGGGGAGAAAAATAAGTATTATGTTGGAGTGATAGGGGGCTCTATCACCCACGCATACCCTTTTAAGGTCTCTGTTGCCGATATAACAGTACAATCGACAGCAGGAGGAGACACTCAGTATTACATGGCCCCTATTGCTATAGATGATATTGTGAGGATTCAGGTAAATCTCAAATACAAGGAGACTGAGCCCGATGTATGGCAGGACCTCTTTGAGGGCCGTATCAGGAGAGTGGATAACTCATTTTCAAAAGCAGGAAGCGTTACAAAGCTGAACTGTACTGGTCATGGTAATCCACTTACATATACCTACTTCAGCTCTAATCAGACTTTTACCAGTCAGACCAGTGGCTACATCGTAAACGCCATGATACCATCCCTTGCCAGATTCACAGATGCCAGCCCAAGTCTCATAGACCAAGTGGGAAGCACTACGATTACCGAATACACGGTCAAGGCAAACGGTAAGACATTTGCTGATGTCATTAACGACCTTGAGACATATGAGCTGGATGGCTATGCGTTCAGGGTCAAGGCTGTGTATGATGCAGATGATAACCTCGATGAGGTAAATCCGGTATGGGAAGCCATAGGAGAGATAACTGATGTCACAGAAATCAATGAGGGTGACGGGTCTCTGATATCAGCAGCTTTCCAGAGCGAGGATAGGATGGTCAACAAAGTTGTAGTTGTGGGTGATGGGGTCTCAGCAATAGCCGAGGATACCACCCTACAAGCCACGTATGACGTCAGACAGCAGACTTATGTGGACACCTCTATAACTTCTACCTCTTCAGCCCAAGAGGCCGCTGACGCGATTCTAGCGCGTTGGAAACTACCTGTAATCACAGGGACAGTGGTGATAAAGGGAGACCCTAATATCCAGACAGGTTATAGAGTCAACTGCTACATACCATCAGTCTGTCTTGAGGGTGCTGAGATTAATGATGATTTTATGGTCAGACAGGTCCAGCATAGTCTTGGTCCAAAGTTCGAGACTACCCTGACCCTTGGGGAGACCAGCCTTGATGCAGCCGAACTTATTTATATTCTTTTGAATACAAATAAAAGGAACAATCTAAACAACGTTTAATTTTTATAGTCAATATGAAATATTATTGACTGAAAATATTTTTATAGGTGCGTAGCCATAATGGTCATTAATGATAAATAAACTTAGAGGTGACTATATGCGTATGCAGGTATTTAACAAGATACTGTATAGGGTTGCAGGTCACTTGATGAGATTGGAAATGGCAATCATGCGCTACCTAGCGCCGCCAGTCGTTTCTCGCGACATTTCCGGGGATGAAGTCAAGGCAATTGTCAAACAATACTCATACAAGTATTACCAACCTATAGATACGACCTACAAAGCAGTCACACTTGACAGTTTAAAAACATTTTTGAAGCTCGACAAAACATCTGACTTTTCTTACATCAAACAATTTTTCGATTGTGATGACTTCCAGATTATTCTTGCCGGGCGCCTGAAGTTATGGGGAATGGGGATTCCTTCAGGACTATTGTTTTTGAAAGGTCATGCTGTGAATCTTATTGTAGCGGAACAGAACAATGAACTAAAACTTTTTAAGATTGAACCACAAAACGACATCATTACCGAAGTTACAGGGGATGACGAGATTGTGTTCATCGTTCTATGAGGTGATTAAAATACCCGAATCCCTAGAAGTAAAAGTCGCTCGAATCGATGAGCGAACCCTGAATATTGAGAAGGGCTTAGACCGACTTGAACACAAAATAGATATGCCTTGCCCTCATCATGAAGCAATGTCGATAGATGTACAGACTCTCAGAGTCGCTATCAATCAGGCTATTTCTGAAAGTAAGCTGGATGATGCTGGTATAAAAAAAGAGATAGCGGTGGTCGCAGTAAAGGTCTCAGGTGTCACCGCTGTTCTGACGGCTGCCGGGACCCTATTCCTGACCAAGATGGTTGGGGTGGTTTTTTAAAAAAGTTAATCAGAGGGGAATAACCCTCTGACATCATATTTTGAACCCTTTACTTGGTCACATTTTATAATCTGTTTGTCTCTTCTCAGCTCAGACCATTGAAGGCTCTTACGCCCGGATTTCTGAGTTATCCTGATTATGTCATTGAGCGTGACTAAGAACACCTCATTGTTGCGGGCCTCCTGCCTCCTGATGGCGAAGTAATACTTACCGCCATTCTCTTCTATCAGGCTGGCAAATTCAAGCTGATGTTTCTTGATATTCGCAAGCGGGAAGTAGGAATCGTTTATGGTGTTCTTACATTCTACCCACACGGTCTGAGCGCCCCACACACAGATGTAGTCTGCCGGGACCTTTGGGATAAGGAAGTCCTTATACTGTATGTGGTTTTTCTTCAGCTTGGTTAGCAATCCCTCTATTGAATGGGTGTCTATCAATTTATATATGAAGGCACCCGGAAAGCTCTCTAGCACACTCTTTTTGAAAGTTTCCTCCCATCTGTATCCTGCATTCTGTCTACTCATAAAATCATTCTCCTAATATGTATTTCTTGCCTTTCAGGCGCAAGAGCCCTTTTTCTACCAGCATCTCTAAAACGTCATCAGGGAAGGCTACAAGAGCATCCCTAAACAGGCCATCCTTCTTACCCATACGCTTTATGAATTTTTCCAGCCACAGGGTCAATGACAACTCGTCATCATCATTTACCCTGTATCCTAATGCTGTGAACAGTTCACGATTAGGCACAAATATCTTATCTGCCTCATACTTATGTGCCTGAGTTACAGCGTCATTTATGAGGTTCTCATAGAAGACCTTGACACCTTGGCCAATGTTGCCACCACAGAGCTGTATGATGTCACACATGACCTTTTCTGAGTGTTTAGGGTATTGTAGTCCTTCTATGATTATGTCCTCATGGCTGCCCTCTGTGCCCGTATTACCGCGTACCATACCATCATTGATGTACTCAGCCTCCTCATTTATTTTTCTTGAGAAAATAATCTTCTTGTTGTCGATATTAGTATCTTCAACTATGGAGCCTGTTGGTATAGAATACAGGTTTTTAAGCATGTTGCATGCGCTTTCCTTCTCCTGATAATCATGGAGCCACGGGCTACGGATTGCCTCAATTTCAGTAGGCGTTGCCGTTATACCGAGTGTTGCCGTACACACTGTTACCGATTCCAGAATCTCCTTAAATGATTGTGGAACAACCTCTTCTCCCGACATGTGTTTTACTTCAAGGTCCTCAAAGTATTTGATGACGCTATCGTAAAGGCGCGGGTTAAGAGTTTTACCTACCACATCTGTTAATACCAGCTTCAGTGGGCGGCTTCCAGCAAAGTCGTATGTGTATCTGTCCGGGTACTGTGTGTTGTGGACCCTTCTAAAATGGCCATGGTCAAACATGTCCTCACAGTAGACCCACTGATTGAGGTGGTCTATTGCTTGCATTTCTTTGAGGTCCTGAGGGTCTATGTCCTCAAGAGCTATCTTCTCAGCAAGCATCTCCTTAGCTATTTCAAGCTCTTTGATGTCTGCAATGCCAAGCATCTTCATGTCTGCATAAATCTTCTCCTCACTGAAGGGCTTGTTAGGGATTGTCCTATTTACAAAGTCAATCTGGTCTATGATATTCGCATACAGTTGAGGTGATGATATAGCAGGTATAAGCGGGCTGTCTTCAAAAAACAGGTGGTGCTTAACCTTTTGTGCAGTCATGAGTAAGACCAGATTCTCTTCTCTGGTTGCCTCCAAGAGCGCTAAGTAGGCCCATTTGGCACAGGTGCCATGTTCATCGGCCAATTTGTTAAATAAGGTTAAATCTCCCTTAAATTCATCACAACACTCATAATAATCCTCCATGATTGGTTTAATCAATTCTCTTACCGGAGTGTAGAGTTTGCAGCTCTTACAGGCCATTGAAGGGACGTAGCCTATGTCTTTGAACTTCTCTCTACGGGGGCACATGTCAAGGTTGTTGGGATTGTCAAGGTAGTTTATCCCGGCCTTGTCAAGGCGCTCCAGCATGACCTTTTTTACTTGCTTGCTAGGTGTTATGAAGTTGCAGCGCTGCCCTAAGGTATGCACTATCCTCTCCATAAAGGCAACACAGGACCAGCTCTTGCCGCCATTGAAATTGTTGACCAAGAGCGTGTACTTGTCATTGCTCATGATGCTGTCCAATTCCAGCGCTATTGGCTGAAATTGCTCCATGGTGTCTTCAATATCGCCATCAGTACGCTCTTCCTTACCCTGTGACTTGTCAACAACACTGTCAAGGTCACGGTTGAGCTTGCGCTGCTTATTTAGGTAGCAGGTGGCGCAATAATCATCAACATACTTACCACATCTATCCTGAAGGGTGCTGCACTTGTATGGGGCGATACTCTTGGCCTTAATCGGCCTCAGATGCTTGTTTGTCTCATGTGGGTCATACTGGTCCTGATATCCAAAGTATTCATGACAGTGCTCATCGAGACCTCCATGTGCAAGAATTTCCGCAGCAGCAGCCGTCATGAATGACCATCCCTGACCTCCAGATGTCTCCACAGAGTCTATATAGATTCCTTGGAAACAAGGTCTTAGCGTATCGAAAACTACGGCGAACTCATCAATCTTTGGGATGGTGCTGTAGTCTTCAGTGTGGTAGCTGATGTTGTTTTTACTACACTTCTCTATACCAACGCTGAGTAAAAAGTGCTCAGTGATACGGTTTTTGTGCAGTTCTACAACTGTCTTACTGTCCAGTTCTATCTCCTCAAAGGTCACAGGGTCCACGAAATGAGAACGGCCTTTGTAGACTTTGTGGGTCCCAAGAGGAGGGCGAATACCCTTACCAAGAGCCGGGGTATCCATAGGGAATATCTCAGCATCAGCCATGGCGGCCTCTGAGACCTTGGACAAGAATCTGTGCATCAGGGAGACATCTATGAGCTCAGAGAATACCCATATGTGGTAGCCACGGCCTCCAGTCTTTTCGATAAGAGGGTCCTGTTCCAAGCCAAGGTCCTTGAGCATATCGTAACATGCCCTGACCTTGACCTCCATAGCTTCCCATGCTTCAGGCTCCTGAGCCTTGGCCTTAGGGATATCGAAGTCAAGCGCTCCCATCCAGCACAGGCCATTCATTGAAGGATAGAGGGCCAGAACACGTCTATGTTCAAGGTGGTCCTCAAGGTCTTCATGTGTAGGGGGCCTTGCTATCCTTTTGTAGTCTCCTCCGGGGTTCTGTTCAGCGAAGGTGTCTCCTCTGAACCTGAATAAATGCAGATATTGGTCTATTGATATCATATATTTTTCACTCTCACTCTAAATGATTCAGGGAACTGTTTTTGGTTATACAGGAACAGCTTGCGGAAAGCGCCATCAAGGAAGTGAATGTCTCCGTAGTCTGTGCTGGACCTTACTATACGGCCTACTCCCTGTCTGACCTTTTGTATAGTGTCTTCAAAGTATCTGCCCTTATCTATTTCCATGAGACCTTTAATCACAGGGTCTCTCATGTCTGGATATGGCACCTTTGCTATACCGAGGAAGCGCCCACCGTCATCGATTAGGTCAAGACCTTCCCATGCTGAAGCACTCATAAGAACGCTTCCCTCCTTGCTCAGGTGGTCCTCTACGATGTTTTCAAGGGCATCTCCCTTCCTGTGGACCGTGAGCCTGAAAGCCTGCTCAGGGAACTTGCGGTCAAGGTAATCCTCATAGAACTCTATCTCTGCATGTGAATTACAGAGAATAAGGCCACGGTCATCCTCATAAGCCTCAAGCAGAGAGCCTATAGAGCCGCCCATCCTGTTTCTCTTGTTGGTCATATCAGGCTCCCACGTCATTGTAGGCTGTGGATATGAGAAGATAGGGGCCAGCTCAGGGTCGAATGGTGACTCCATTTCATAGTAGAACATCTCATCAGGGTCTATGTCTAAACGGTTGCAGAGGACATCCTTAGGTGGTAATGTTGCACTCATGAACATGGTTATGTTGGCATGCCTTGATATGATGTCGTGGAAGTAATCACCTACAAGTAGTGGTGAGAACTTGAACCCGTTAGCGTATTTCTCAAACACCCAATTATCAGGGTCCTCATTGTAGCGGACCACAAGGTCAGTGATACGGTTTTTGAGACTATCGAGTGCAGTAGCCCTTCTCATGATGTTCTTGTTACCAAGACCCTTGGCCATCTCACAGTCCTTCAACCTCATATCCACAAAGGTCCTGAGGTCTTCCAACCATGAAATTGCATCATCAGCATTAGTCAACTGGCGCTCTACTTTGTTGAAACGACCATCATCATCCGTCATATCAATGCCGGGCATGTACTGGACGTGGTATAGGCTCCTGTCCCTTAATTCAAAACAACACACATCCCTAACGGCAGCCTCAACATTATGGGCCTCATCAAGAATCTGTATAAGTGCCGGGGGAATGTCATTATGTGGATTGTTCATCTTGAGAGAATAGTAGGCATAGTTGAAAATCGTGTGCGGGGCATTGACTCCATCAGCTACATTCTGCCAGTAGTTGCAGTGGTCTGAAAGGTCTATGCTGGCCCAATATTTGTCTCCGTATGCATGGAACCGACCCTGATTTTGTGGCCTCATAGAGCACTTAAAATCATCTGGCCCGGTAATACATGTGCCACGGTCACACATCTCGCTACCAGACGCCTTACAGACGTGGTTGTTGCGCCCTGTGATTCTCTTATAATCGATACCAAGTGACAGGTATTGCTCCTGTAGTTTTTTCTGTGTTGTTATTATATGACTGTCGCCTATTGCAGCAGCAATAGTGGAAGCCATTATTGTTTTTCCGGTACCAACGCCTGCATCCAAAGCAACATACTCATAGCCATCTAAAATTGCTCTATAGATAGTAGCCACGGTCAACATCTGACCCGGCCAATATGTTTCTTTTGGGTTACAAGTGAGGGCTTCTTGTATTGGTTTTAATTCCATAAATTCACCTCACCTATAATATAGAAGCAAGATATATAAACCTATGGTATGGGGTAAACAAGAATGGTCAAAATACAAACCTTTATATAGGATTAGTGACTAGTAGGATATGCAGTCATGCGCTGCAACAACAAGATAAAAGGAGCGATTCAAACTATGGCAAAATTCATACCAAGCATATACCAGCAGGGCATTTTCGATGACATTCTCTACGGAGAGGGACACACTGTTATTAGTGCAGTGGCAGGCTCAGGCAAGACCACTACTATTGAGCAGGGAGTCAACTACATTCCTGAGGACGATTCTATCTGTTTTGTATGCTTCAACAAGCATATTGCTGAGGCTGGCGCTGCAAGGATGCCAAAACATGTACATGTAACCACTATGCATTCCCTTGGTCTCAGAGCACTCAATAAGACTCAGAGGCGCAAGGTCTACGGCAACCAGCTCTTTGAGATTACCAAGCAGGTAGCAACTAACTACCCAAGTCTGGACCCGGAGACATCCAAGGCTATGTTCTCCCTGACCCTCAAGGTCATACCACTTTTGAAGGGTGAGCTCATGGATGCTACCGACAAGAACATTGATGCCATCTGTTTCAAGCATGGCCTTGAAATTCCACATCTGGCAGCCTACAACTTCCTGAAGGATGTCATGAACAAGTCCATTGAGGATGAGTACACTGTGGACTTCGATGACATGATTTACAAGGCAGTCATTGAACAGGCACCTCTGGAGACTGTTGACTGGCTCTTCATCGATGAAGCTCAGGACCTCAATGCAGCACAGGTAGAGCTCCTCATGATGATGGTAGGACCTAACACCCGTGTTATTGCAGTAGGAGACCCATACCAGAGTCTTTACGGCTTCAGAGGAGCAGACACAGAGGCAATGCCAAGACTTGTAAAGAGGCTCAATGCTAAGGAACTTCCACTGAGCATCTGTTACAGGTGTCCTCCAGAACATATAGCTCTGGCACAGAAATTTGTTCCTCACATCGAGGCGAACCCTGACCATGAGCCGGGCAAGGTTGAGGACATACACCCTGACCTCCTGTGTGAATATGTGGCACCTAACGACCTTTGTGTGTGCAGATACAACGCACCTCTTGTCAGGCCAGCATTTGACCTGCTCAGGCAGGGAATCAAGGTCTGTATCCGTGGTAGAGACATTGGAACAGGTCTCATCAACCTCATCAAGCAGATGAAGACCAAGGACGTAGACGTGCTCTACGACAAGCTCTATGACTGGAGGAACGCACAGATAGAGAAGGCTGAAAAGAAGGGCGCAAACCCTCAGGCCATCGAGGACAAGTATGAGACCATTGTGGAGTTCATAGAGTCAAACGACTTCAAGAACACCGATGAACTCATGCAGTACATCAAGGACCTGTTCAGCGACAACAGGGCACAGGTGACATTCAGCTCCATCCACAGGGCCAAGGGTCTTGAGGCTGACAATGTTTTCATCATTGCCCCTGACGCAATGCCTTCCAAGTACGCTAACAAGGATTGGGAGGTCCAGCAGGAAGCGAACATCGAATACGTGGCTCTTACAAGAGCAAAGAAATCCCTCTACTTTGTGAGGGATTAATTACTCACAGTTATACGGGTATTGATTACCAATACCTTTATATACAAATAAGACCTTTAGTAATTGCCCTTACGGGGGCACTCGAAAATTAAAACAAAACCAAAAATCGGAGGAAATTATTATGGCAGTAAAAGCACCAACAAGAGAAGACCTTATTAAGACAGTAAAGACAGAGTTCGGACTTGAAGACTTCGCAATGAAGGCTGAAGACATCGATGATGAGATGTACGAAAAATGCATCAAGGGCTACGAAAAGGGCCTCAACATCAGGTCAATGGCAAACCGTCTGAGATTCCAGAGCGTAGGGGGAACACAGAAGGAAGGCGCAACATACGAAACCACAGAGGGCTTCATTGTTGGTTCCAAGGACATTGCCACACAGAAAAACCCACTCGGCAAGAACAAGGTCATGGCCCTTGGCATGCTTGTTGAAGGTGATGATGGCAAGCTCCGTGTGGTCTCAGAACCTAACTGTCCAAGCCATTTCAAGGGCTTCAAGAGCAAGTATTACGGTAAGCACATCGAGGCAGAGATGGAATACACATCTAACGGCACAGGCCAGTATGTGAGCCCACACAAAATCTCAATCATCGATGACCTTGAACTCGACCTCAGCAGTGTTGTTGCAGTAGACAATAACGGTCTCCTGAACGTGGAAGAGTACAAGCCTGTCGCAATTGTCGGCACAATAGGCTCCCTCAGGGAAGCTCGCATAGCTGCATGGGACAGAGATGACTACCCTGAACTTGAGGACTACCCAATGTTCGACAAGAAGGGACACCCAACATTCATGGTCTACCTCCATGCTGAAGAGGGCGAACCAGTGGTCAAGGTCCAGTTCGGTCCTACACACCTCGCTCAGCACACTGTAGAGCTTGAAGACTTCGACATCCTGTGGGACCCTGAAGATGTAGAGGACGTCAGGGAAGAGGTCTCTCCGGCATTTGCAGGCCGCCGTGTACTGATTATCGGTCAGAGGCGCAAGGATTCAGACTCAGATGAGGTCACTTTCATCGATGTTGAAGGGTTCGCAATATACGAACTCGCTGATGATGTAGAGCCAATCGTGGAAGAGCCTGAGAACAAGGCCAAGGCTGCAAAGGCAAAGGGCGGAAAGGCAGCAGGCAAGGCGCTTGACAAGCCTGAGAAAAAGACTCCAGCTCAGAAAAAGGCTGAGATGGCTGAGAAACAAAAGGCTGTAAGGAAGGGCTATGTTGAGAAGGTAGTAGAGGCAATGCAGGCCGAAACCACCGTAGAAGTAGTCCGCAAGATGGTATCCGGTCCTGCTTTCAAGAACGTGGATGATGACTACATACAGGGTCTCATCGATGAAATCTTTGAGGAACAGGGCCTTGAAGCTGGCGAAGCTGAAGCTTCTGAGGAACCTGAAGAGAAACCTGCAAAGCCATCCAAGCCTGCAAAGGGTAAGGGCAAGCCTGCAAAGAAGGCTGAGCCTGAGCCAGAGGAGGAAGAGGAAGAGTCTGAGGAAGATGACACTGAAGAGGAAGAGGAGTCTGAAACCGAAGAGGAAGATGATGATGACATCTTTGGGGATGAATAAATCCCCTCTCTTTCCACTGGAGGTATAAATGACAGATAAGGAAATAGTCTCAGAGGAAGACAAACTCTTCTATGATGCTGAAGAGCTGGAACTGTTCTCAGACGCCATCGGTGATGCTCTGGTAGCTGACCTGCTTGGTCCAAACAAGGAAGAGGACGATGAGTCAGGCATTGTGGCTGTGCTCACTGGTATGGAAGGAACATGTAAGTCAGGTATAGCCATGGCCTGTAGAGCTCAGTCACAGGTAGATGAGGGCGATCTCCTGTTCATTGTGGACCTTGATAACGCTAACAAGCCACTCTGGAAGGCTCACCACGACAAGGACCCTGCAATACGTGTCAGGAACCCGGCAGTGTGGGAAGAGGCCATTGTGGGAGGCTCCAAGAAGCTCCAGATAAACTATGATGAGACCATCAAGACCATTAACAAAATGATGTTCGGTATCAAGAAGCTGGAACTTGCAGGCCACAACATTGCAGGCGTAATCTTTGATGGGCTCGATACCCTTCAGGATGATGCCGAAATGACCATGAGGGCACAGAATGAGCTCGATATCGATGAGGGTGTCCAGTACCAGTTCTGGAGAGTAAGGAACAAGCTCTTCCGTGACTGTATTGCAGCATGTAAATCCCTGAAATGCTCCAAGTATTTCATTACCCATAACAAGGTCTACCGCACCTACAAAAAGGTAAAGAATGACAGGGGCAAGTGGGTTGATGTTGTCGATAAACAGTGGGTAGACGGCCATTGGGACAAAAAGACTCCAGATGAGATGTGGCAAAAGGTCTACTGTAGGCGTATCGACTTTGAATCAGGTCGCCGTATCTATGTGGCCAAGGTCGATAAGTTCAAGGGATACCCTGAGTATGAGAACCGGGAGTATCTGGTATTGGATATTGAGGCATCTATACCAACATTCTATGGCCTGCCTATGCTGAGAGATGGCCCTTTCATGGAGGAGCCAGTAGACTACAATGAGGAAGACTTTGAAGATGAAGTAGTGACGAAGGATACCGGATATGACCGCGTTAACGGGTAAGGAAATTTATGAGCAGTGTGTTGACCAAACAACCGTTCTTGATGAGGAGTTGCAGGTTCAGCCTGCCGGAATAGACATGACACTGAAAGAGGTTAGGGGCTTTGTATCAGGCCAGCATGGCACCCTTGACTTCGACAACAGTAGACGCAAGAGACCAGAGACAGCAGTGATACCTTTCGATAAAAGAGACCGGGTGTTCCTTAACAGGGGCTCATATCTGGTCAAGGTTGACCCTATCGTAACAGTACCACTCAACTGTGTTGGAACTGCAAAACCACGCTCAAGCCTCTGTAGGATGGGCTGTACAATCCACTCAGCGATATGGGACCCCGGATACAAGGGAGAGTCTGAGTTCATCCTTCAGGTGTTGAATCTTGGGGGCGTAGAGCTCTACAAGGATGCAAGAATCGCTCAGCTCATGTTCAGCAGGCTTGACAAAGATACATTCGCATATGGCGGCATGTATCAAGGACAAGGCTTAGAGGAGTGATAGCATGGTTGCAGAGCTGGTTAAGGCATGGATGTGGGGCGACCACCGTATCTATGACATCAGGCAGGATGACGGCAGGATAGACTCATATCCATCAGTAACCACTCTCATGCATGCGCTTCCAGAATCCTCCGGGCTTCATTGGTTCCGTAAGTTCCATGATAACCCGGAGAAACATACGGCAACAAGAGCCATGATAGGCTCCACTTGTCACTACTACTTTGAATCGCGTAATGCCCGGATGTTACCGGACCATATACCAGAGATGGAGGACATCAATTTCAAAGAGCATCTGACAACGGAATCTCATGCAGCCATCCAGAACATCAACCTGAAGATTAAGATGTTCATGGAGATGCATGAGTTTAAACCTTGGTGGCTTGAGAGGCCGTTATGGTCTGACAAATACGGCTATGCTGGCCGTGTGGACTACATTGGGGAGTTCGATGGGGTGAGCTGTATCTTGGACCTGAAGACTTCAAAGAAGTTCTATCCGCCTGAAAACGGCATCGATAAACATGCTTTGCAGTTGTCCATGTACAAAATCGCACTCAAGGAACGCCTTGATATTGATATTGAGGAGCTCATTATCTTGAGAGTTAATGAGGCAAATAAGCCAGAATTGAAATACTGTGACTTCTCTGAGGAGGATGTTGCAGATTTAAGAGACCTGTATAGAGCACAATTTGGGAGGTAAACTATGGTATTAAAAGGAACAACATCTACAGTAGTCGCCTGTGGTGGCGAAGACATTAACCAGATACACAAAACAATAACAGAGACCATTGTAAGGAATGGTCGAGACTTTAAATTCGGCGGTCTTGAGGAAGAGAAGGATGCCAGAGAAGTATTTGCAGTCATCCAGATAATCGGTAAGGGGATACATGACCTCATTGCAGGCAAGGCTCCTGAAGGCTTTTCATGGGGCGGACCCAAGAAGATAAAGGAGTTCCAGCAGCTCGCTATATCCAACAACTGTAACCAGCATGGCCATGATTACACATACCAGCAGCTTCTCAGGAAGTGGAAAGGTGTAGTGCCGGGCAATCATGAAATCGAGTTTAACCAGCTTGAGGCTATCAGGCGTGGTATCAGAGATGAGACGGAGGCAGAAATAGAGAGCAATAGACATGTTGCTGTGTTGTATGACCCTGTGAAGATGAGGGACATGGCAAGTAAACCATGCTGGAACTGGCTACAGGTGCGTTACATGGGTAAAAAGAGGCTCAGTGTACGTGTTGTGTTCAGGTCACATGACTATGGAACAGCTCTTTGGGCCAATGCATCATTCGTGCTCTTCATGCTGGATTACTTCATTGCCAAGGCGCTTGGTTGCTTTATCAGTGAGCTTATCATTGTCTCTGCATCCGGGCACATCTATGACACGGAAGCAGATGCAGCAGAGCGTACCAGCGGTTATGCATGGGATACAAGAGAAGACCTTGCCATGACCCTGTTCATGAGGGAGTATTTCTGCCAGCCAAAAGACTTATAAACAAATACCTCCTTTGGGAGGTATCAACTTTTTAGGAGGAAATTCATGACAGGAAAATGGAAAGATGCAGCAGGAACCTATCTTGGTAACATATTTGGCCATGATGAGATTATCAGCGCTATTGAGGCTGATTTAGAGGCTGGTCGAAGGAAGGCATACCTTTTGTATGGCCCGGCAGGAACAGGAAAAACAAGCACAGGTAAGGCCATAGGCGCTTACTACAACAACATTCTGGACCTCAATGGGTCTGATGATAAGGGTATTGATGTGGTCAGGGGCAAGATAAAGACCAGAGCAAAAACGGCATCAATAGTCGGTGGCCCTCAGGTAATCTTCCTCGATGAATTTGAGGAAATGACCAGTCAGGCACAGGCGGCCCTCAAACGTATTATGGAGGACTATGAGGACAATGCGATATTTGTACTCTGTACTAACAACATCAATAAGGTCATAGAGCCAATTCTGAGCCGCTGTAAGGGCTCGACTTACTACTTCGGGCCATTGTCCAGAGAAGACATTGAAATGCTCTTAGAGGACGCCTGTGTGACCATGGGACACCAATTCTCAGAGGATGAGAGGGAGAGAATTATCACACTTGCCAGAGGTATCCCAAGAGATGCCCTGCTTATCGCACAAACGATAGCGGACGGCAATGATGTCTCTACAGTCCTCAATGGTGCTGAGATATTCATGGCACATGTGCTCTCCGATGAGCCAATGGACTACTATGAGACCATTAAACATGTCACCTTTGATGATGTGGATATGATGTGTCGTATTGTGATTGAGACCATGGAACCAGTGACAGCAGTAAACGCTATCAAGGCCATTGGTGATGCTGAAGCAAGAGCTCAGAACACCCATAACAAGGACCTTCATCTCATCAACCTGGCAATCAAGCTCAGGGAGGTCTTTGATGGTAGCGATTAAGGCCAGTGTAATTGAGAGGATGATGACCAAGGCCATGTTCGGTGATGACATGACTGAGCTTATCCTCAATAGTAATGGTCAGGAGCTCAGCATTAGGACCATGGATGTAGGCCGTTCAAGGCTCTTCGCTGGTAAGGTCATAATTGGCTTCCCTGAAGGCCAGTGGGGCATCTCAGCGGGCGAAAAGGCCAGAGATGTAGTCAAGGCTTACAAACATAGGGAAGTCTCTGTGACGGGCTCTGAGGCGGTCCTACAGATAACATCTAAGGACAAGCCTAAGAAGCAGTCCAAGATACCAGTGGAGGCTGACATTTCAAGAATTATGAACCAGTGCCCTATTGAGTTCCTGATGGGACCCAATGAGATAATGTTCTACAATCATGCAAACGGTCAGGTTGTCAATGAAGTCCCTACTCCCTGCAAATACAAGCTCAGGGCCAAGGAGTTCTTAGACGCTCTCAATGCTCCAGTAATCAAGGATGCAGAGGCCGTGAGACTGAAGTTCGCTGGAGGGTCATTCGCTATCTTCGGGGAAGATGATGCTGGTTTTAAGGAAGGGTACTCTTTGGAGGGTGAGGCAATGATGTCTCCTGCATCTGGAACTACCAGCAAATTCCAAGGTCTGAAGGACTTGGCCAAGGTCCTAGAAGGTGAGATAATTCTCGCCATGGGACAGGACAGCCCACTCATGGTTTATGAGGAACATGAGGGAATAATCGCAAGCTACGGCGTAATGCCATTCTTGGAGTGATATCATGTATGAGACATTGATAGAACAGTATAGGAGGTTCATAGCCTCCCTTGAGTCTCAGGACAATCTACTTCCTGTGCTCAAGATAACTCTGAAAAATACTTTCAGTTCTAGGGTATGGGACAGATTGGGTCTTGAGCTCAGCGATTACGCTGACTATGTTGGAATTGACACCCAATCCAATATGATGAGAAGGGAGTTCGCGCATGCGAAAAATATACTGACATACCACAAAAGCAAGGGCAACATACTCATCGACTCCTCAATGTTTGTGGCTGTACAGCAGGTCGTGACAAAAGATACTTATGCGGTAACGTTCATCTGCAAGGATACTGATATCACGACTGAAGCAAGAACCATTCCACATGTATGCATCAGACTGTTTGAGATAATGGCTGAGCACAACGGAATGTGTAAGAGTGACCGCATGTTTGTAAACATGGTGTTCCCTCATATAAGATGCAGCAATCCAACAATGAGGAGGAGATTACTGAATGGACCCGAAGATAGAGAAGATTCTAAAAAGCAGTAAGGTTTTGGTATTCGATACCGAAACCTCCTCTCTTGACCCTAATGAGGCCGAGTTGAGGGTAATAGGAGTAAGAAGCAACAAGAGCGATAAGGTCTACGTGCTCTGGAAAAAGGACTTTATGAAGTTCAAGAAGTGGGCGCTGAAGGCTGATATTTTAGTCACCTTTAATGGAGACAAGTATGACATACCTGTTTTATGTAACCGTCACAACAAATTGTTTAAGTATGCTGACACTCTGAGCCACAAAAGAGGCAAGGGCATAGACCTTTGGGAAGTGGTCAATATGAGAGAGTCTACTTTCAAACCCAAAAACGAAAGCGGGAAGTTCGATAACTTCAAGCTGGATGGTGTCTGTGACGCCTTAGGTCTTGAGCGCAAGGTTCAGGACTTCGACTACAAGCTCCTACAAAAGGAGGAGGAAGAGCTCACACTGGAAGAGAAGGCACTCATTGAGGAGTACCTGATTCAGGATGTAAACATTACCTACCAGCTCTATGAGAAGGTCGAGGAGATGTTTCAGCCATTGGCTCAGTTCCTACCTGAGAGAGATGTTCGTAAAAAGAACTACATAAAATCATCAATGGGAGCCGTTACCTACAAGGTTATATGCAACATTGCCGGGCTCAAGCCTGAGTACAGGAATGTTGAGAATGATGACACCTACAAAGGGGCTGATGTTCTCGGTCCGTACAAAGAATCGGCAGTGGGAGCAGTGGAGTGCGTTGACTTTGCTTCAGCATATCCACACGCTTACATGCATGCGAATCTTTATACCCGATGCGCTTTCCACTATGATGATGTGGAGTGTCCCATAGGTAAACCATGCTCAGACTGTAAACATAAGTTCACGGGTGGCACTACTCCAGATGGAAGAGAGCTCAAGCTCCATGGGGCATACTGTACTTATGGTGGCATGGGTCTACTGGAAAAGGCTATCAAGGGCCTGTTCCTGATGAGACTTGAGGCCAAAACCAAGATGAAGGCCCTCAAGAAGGCTGGTAAAAAGGATACTGAAGAGTACAAGGCGCTGGAGAACTACCAGCAGGCTCTCAAGATTATCATTAACACCATCTATGGTATATCAGGGTCGGAGAAGTTTGTACACACCTATAACAAGGATACCGCTGCCGATTGTACACTCATATGCAGGTTCAATCTTAACTACATGCATGCCAAGATGGCTGAGTACGGCTACACTGTCCTGTATGGTGATACTGATTCTGCTTATGTTGAGGACCCATTCGATGACAGGGAGCGCATAGAGAAGCACCTTGCAGAGATTGAGGCCAACATCAAAAGCATATTCCCGTTCCCTCAGGAGACCTTTAAGATTGAGCTGGAGGACCCTATAGAGTACATACAGTGGTTCAAGGACCGCACACAGCCGGGCAGATACAAGAAAAAGATGTATCTCATGCTCCGGAAGGATGGGGAAATCAAGGCCAAGGGCATTACTGTAATCAAAAGAGATGCTTCAGGTCTGGCTAAGCTCATCTGGAAACGCTATGTTAAGCAGCATATCAAGGATAATAAGAACTGTGATGTCCCTAAGAAGATGATAGATGGCTGGATTACCGACCTCATTGAGGAGGATGTAGCCAATGCTGCTATCGAGTTTAACGTGAAACAGGTATCAGACTACGCTAATCCTAACGGTCTGAGAGCTCAGATATCAGCCAAGTATGGAGAGGGTAAACACAAAATGATTAAGACTACCCGAAACATGGGTCTTGGTGCCGGAGTTAAGTATGTCCATGTAGATGATGCTAAGGACTTCAATCTATCAGACATCGACCTTGAGCGCGTTTATTCAGACCTGAAGGACCTGACCAAGGATGCACAGGAATCCTTTGACAGATTTATGTAAATAGATACCTTTATATAATATTGATACCTACTAGGTGGTACCAACAAGGAGGAAAATTATGTGGATTGACAGTACAAATTTCGACATGCTCAAAGGATTAGTCTCAGGGAGTAAGAATCTCCTCTCTAAGGCGATTGGCGAAGCTCCTCAGGGCGATATCAAGGTGGCTTATGATGACCTCACAAAGGCTCAAAAAGCTCAGCTTGTAAACATTGAGGGTGACTTCAAGATTTATGTCCATGGCCGCATGCCTACAGGACTCGATAAGGATAAACTCATCAAGGAGCCTTATTTCACATCAACAGACCTGATAGCAGTAGTCAAGGCATGTCTGAAAAAAAGTGGCAGGGAGCTATATGACCTCCTTGTAGAGGCTAATATTAGCCCGGTAGTATTATCCCAATGGCTAATTAGACCTTGTTCAAAGGATAATGAAGCTCTGGAGATACTTGTACAGATGGAAAGCTATGTATATCAAAAAGACGTATATTTCAGTTTGCTCGCAAGCTCAGGTCTTGATGAGTTCGGTTTGAAATTTGCGTTCCCTAAGAAGGTGAGAGAATGAACGACAACGTAAAGATAAGAATGGCGTTGGTGACGCTTGGTTTTGGAGTGAACACATGTCATGAAGGCATGTCTGTTGATGTGTATTTTGCAGGCTGTTCCATGGAACCAAAGTGCCCCGGATGCCAGAACCCTGAGCTATGGAGTGATGAGGCAGGATTCGATATGACTCTGGCCAGTCTAAAGAACTACATAAAGTCTACCATTGTAGACGGTGCTGTGCGCCATGTAGTATTCATGGGCGGAGAACCACTTGACCAGCAAAAAGCGGTGTTCCTTGCAGCCAAGTGGGCCAAAGAGGAGTATGGTCTGAAGACATGGTTATACACTGGCCATGACTACAAAGGTCTGCCTAACAACATCAAGAGCACCTTTGATGTTATAGTATCTGGTCGATACGATGAAACACAGCTCAATGAGCCCGGAGTATTCCCGGCCAGCAAGAATCAGGAGGTCCACTATGGAAGAAACTGAAACAATAACGGTCATAGGCGCGCCGAACTGTTCTAAATGCACTACAGTAAAGCGCCTACTTGAAGATAAGGGTATCACTTTCATGTACTACAGCATGACAGACCTTGATGAGTCAGCCAGATTCAACTACATGAATGCTGCCCGCGACAAAGGACAGAGGAGCATGCCGATTGTGCTCAAAAACAATGATGTAGTGACACTGGAGGAAGTCTTAAATGAAGACTGAATTAACCTTTGACCCGGAATTTGAACAGCTCTACAAGAGTTGGTGTAACGACCCTACCATGGCCAAGATGCTTGAGCTCTCAGGTATAGCCATTGGTCAGGTAGACATAGGGGCTATGTCCCATAAGTATTTCCAGAAATCGTGGCAGGAAGACGGCACAATAGACCACAATGCCAACAGCAACAACCTTGGCCCAATAAACTACGGTCTTGAGATTGCCAAGCCTACCATGAAGCTCCTCGGCCTGTATCTGCTCCACAGATATCTCAGGAAGGACCACCCGCTTGATGTAGCTAATGACCTGCTCACTGATGTAGTCACAGGAGAGTATTATGTCCACGACTCCAGCGGAATCGGTATCCAGATACCCTATTGCTATGCATGGTCAACCATGTGGGTAGCAGAAAACGGTATCCCATACGGTCAGCTTCCGAGTCTGCCACCAAAACATGCCCGGTCCTTTGTAGGTCAGGTGGCTGAAGTAACCATGGACTTGTCACAGGAGTTTGCAGGAGCAGTAGCTCCGGCGGACATACTTATCGTGTACTCCTACTTCGCTAAGAAGGAAGAGCTCACAGACAAGGAAATCCAGAACGACCTCCAGAGCTTTGTCCATATTGTCAACAAACAGTTCAGACCCGGAGGCCAGAGCCCATTCACAAACCTGTCCATACTGGATAAGGACAACATAGAATCGCTGTTCGGTGACGCTATCTTCCCTGATGGAAGCAAGCTCGACATCGATTATGCACTCCATGTTCAGGATGTCTTCTTGGACTGGTTTAGTGAGGGCAATCCAACCACCAATGAGCCTTACAGGTTCCCGGTAACTACCATGAATGTGACCAAGGATGAAGAGGGTAAAGTGATTGACCTTGACTTCCTGTTCAAGCTCGCGGTCTACAATACCAAGCTCGGCGCCTTCAACATACACTCAGGAGAGAGAGCTAAGCTGGCCATGTGTCCGCTTCACGGGGATGAACAGGTGCTTATCAGGAACCATAAAGGTATCTTTGATAGTAGGATAGGAGACCTTGGAAACCATGGCAAGACCGACTATGAAGTTATGATTAATGGTAGATTTGAATCTGGAAAGTTCGTAAAAACACACACAGATTCCTTCATAGAAGTAACTCTGTCCAACGGTCATAAATTCAAGACCACCCCTGAACATCTTAACGTCACTAAGAGAGGCACACTGATGTCCAAGGACCTTGTTGTGGGAGACCTCATACCATTCTCACTCACTCCATATGTAGGAGAGGGCGGGGATTATCATATGGGTCTCATGGTGGGCGCATACCTTGGAGATGGTTCTGTAGATGGTAGGACTGTGACATTCTCACTCAACCACACTACAAAAGCTGAATTGTTCGACATCCTTGAGTCATACATCAACAACACTCTTGGGGGCAAAACACGAACAGTAGAACGTGATAATGTGAAACTACTCGAAACTAATTCAAATGTAGTTCATGGAATACTCTCTCAGTTCGTGTATGGTAACGATAAGGCTCTTAAGAAGGGTATGCTCCCTGAAGTGTATGAGAAATCTCTGGAGTTCAGGAAGGGTGTTTATGATGGTTACTACGCCACAGATGGAGGCAACAAAGACCGTATCTACACATCATCTGAAAGAATGGTCCATGACCTCAGCGTTCTGGCTGCAACTATGGGAACTGTTACCAACATCAAAAACATTGATGAACGCGAAGGCGGATACAGTGATAAACCAAACTACTGTGTAAAGACATATAATAGAAATGGACTGCTCAACAGAAGTTATGCTGGAGTATGGGAATCTGATGTTGATAAAGTATGGTTCTATATCACAGATATTCATACCATCGACAAAGCTGGACCAGCTTACTGTTTCGAGATGAACACAGAAGAGCACTTGTTCCAGTTATCCAATGGTATGATAACCCATAACTGTCGTTTCATCAATGACCCGGAAACCATGTCACACTTCAAGACAGACACATTCGGCAATGGTGGCCTAAATATTGGCTCACATAGGATTGTGGCCATGAACATGCCAAGGTATGCATACATGGCAGATGGCATCAACAGCTTCCTTAGAATCCTTGAGGAGCGTATGGAGAGGGCTGCAAAGATTCTGGTCACACACAGGGAGAGAATACTCAAGAAGAGGATTGAGCAGGGCTTCCTCAGGGCGTTCCAAGTAGGAATAGCAGACCTCAGTACCATGTTCTCAACCATTGGAGTTACGGGCATGCCTGAGGCCATAGAGACCCTTGGACACAACATCATCCTTGAGGATGGTTACAGCATCAACCAGACGGCTGTAGAGGTTCAGGTCCTTATTCTGGAGCGCATGGAGGCCAAGAGGAAGGAGCTCTCAGAGCGCTATGGTGTGCCATTCAACATAGAGGAAGTGCCCGGAGAGTCCGCTGCAATCAACCTCAGAGATAAGGATGAGATTCTCTTTGAAGGCAACATCCATCCGAACAGGTTATATAGTAACCAGTTCATTCCTGTGACCTATCCACTCAACAAAAAGGATAGGATAGAAGCAACTGGTATGTTCATGAAATACATGACAGGCGGCTCAATTCTACACATGAATGTGGATGAGGCAATCAAGGACCCAATGATAATGTTTGAGCTCATGAAGTACATGATTGAGTCAGGCGTAGACCACTTCGCCATCAACTATGGGTTCAGCCGATGCTGTAATGGACACAGTTGTACAGGTATTCACACTCTATGCCCTGAGTGTCTGGCCGAGATTAAGGACTACCTGACACGTATTGTAGGATACTTTGTACCAGTATCAAGCTGGAACAAGATAAGACAAACATTCGACTTCAGTAACAGAGTAAAATATTAGGAGGAGTAAACTATGTCAGAAAATAATAGGACGGAGCCCGGTAATGTGGCTCCATTAACAGTGGGCGAGGGCGTGACCCCTCTCACTGTGGGAAATTTTGGAGATATAAGAGTGTCTTCGATAAATCCGAATCGTATGGCTGAGCTTGATGAGATGTTTCTCGATTGTGGTAAGATGTGCCCGGAGACCGTCACAGTAAGGTCTGGAGACCAGCTTGAGGAGTTCACATTTGCACAGGTCTTTGGAGCAGCAGCCTTCCCACCAATCATGAGAGTAATCTCAGGAATAAGCCTCTTCATGGCGGTTAAGAACTACAAGTACGGCAACTCAGCCATAGAGCCCAAGAGGATATTCTCAAAAGCAAGTGCAGAGGAGCAACTTCTTGTCAGACTTGATGACAAGATATCAAGGATTCAGCAGCGTCAGGAGCCCGGACTGGCCAAGAATGATGCTGTGGACCTGCTTGGCTACCTGATTCTCTACTGTGTGATGAGAGGCTGGTTCAGTTTCAGGGACCTCTTAGATTGAGGTGACATCATGCAGCTACATCTCCATCATCTCCAAGATATAGTCCTCAGGGACAAGGCTGTGAGGATTCCGGCCAGCAGGATACAGGAAGCTGAAGAGGGTCTCAAGAATGGTAGTCTTATTATCAGGCGTGTGCATGATGATAATGATGACCTTTATGAGCTGAGCTTCAATGCTGTCAAGGCTGAGGAAATAGAGCGTATATGGACCTCTGACCTCCCTAACAAGCTGACCCGTATATACCAGTTATGCGGCAGTAGGGAGCCTGTGGCGGTCCGTATATTCTTGGAGAGGGTAGAGATGGGCGACCTCATACCAATGGACCTGAGGGACTGGACTGAAGCCCTCTGGAACAAGATACTGGTCGATGGGACCTACCATGAGTCCACTGGCCTGTCCACGATTGTACTGGACAAGTTAGTGGCCAATGGGACCCTGATATACGACTGTTACGACAACTACATATTTTCAGATACCTACATCGAGAAGGCCCGTAAGAACAAAAAGGTAAGCCTTGACACTGCAATGGAGACTCTTTCATGTTATGACCCATACATAGCTATCTCATTTATGCAGGCAGCAGGCTATGGATTCAATGACAGGAGAGCTATATTCACACGTCTGGATGGTAGTGAAGGCATTGGAGCAGACTTTACACAGGTACCTGATATAGAAACCTTTATATAATATACATACCTAGTAGGTGTGCAGATAACCAAGGAGGAATTAATATAGCAGAACAATTAACACCAAAAGAATTAGCAGAAGTGTACAGACTCACAGACCTATGTGCAAAACAGGACGCACAGATAAAAGCCCTGAAAAAGGAGCTTGATGTCAATAAGTCAACTCTCGGCATGTATGTTGAGAAGGCTGACCTGAAGGAAGCCATTGGAGATGAAGGGTCCCTGAAGGTGTCCAGCCAGAGGCGCTTCAAGTGTTGGGCTGACAATGCGGCCAAGATTAAGGAGCTGCCAAAGGAAATGAGGATGGAGCTCTGTGTTCCAGATTATCAGGCTATCAAGGCCAAGGTAGCTGAGGGAGCTCTCCCGAACAGCATACTCGATGACGCTCTGTTCAAGGATGTAACAACCATGTCCTTCAAGGAGAGGAAATAATGGCAGGGAAGGCAGCGCCCAAGAAAAAGGTAGAGGAAGAGGTTGAGGAAAAGAAGGTCAAGGAGCCTCTTCTATTTCAACCCATAGGGCCAAAGGGAGACTACCCGGCGCTTGTCATCTACGCCTATCCTAATGATGTCAACATTGGCATCATCGAGAAGGAGGGTGCCGGAATGAAGGGCGGGGGAGGATGGTATGGCCATTCTTTCCAGAGCATGATACATGGCATCGACAGGTGCTTGTTCGCATACAAGATAAACAATACACAGAAATCTAATCTCAGAGTAGATGAGTTCCTTGAACTCCTCAGAGAGCACAAAGACCTGATGGAAAATTTCATGGCAGGTGAGGTTAAAAAATGTCGTTCAAAACTTTAATCGATAAGTACAAGCAGGCTCTTGGAGCCAAGAAGCTGAAGTTCATGACGGATGAGGCCGGGGATGCAGACCCCGGAGAAGTCTGGAAACCTTGGGCTGAGACCATCAGTAGAATAACACATGGGTCTAATCCAGAACAGATGAAGATGGATATGGCTCGCCTGATGGTAGAAACAGAATCGCTATACGAATACATGGAACGCAAGTATCCAAACAACACATTAAAAGGACGCCGGGTAGACTCCGGGCTGGAGGTATTAACGAATGTTCAAGGAAATTTACACTGATGAGGAGCTCATTGACATACTGGTCCAGAGGGCTTCGGAGCTAGGCAAAACGCCTACGGTCAATGACATGCTCACGTTCAAGGGAGGACCATATGCCTCTCTGTATCAGCGCCGCTTTGCATCTCATAAGGGAGCAAACGATGGCTGGAACCGGGCGCTTGAGCTTGCAGGTCTGAAGACCAACAGGAAGCTCCCTGACCAAGAGAACGAAACATGCTCTGAGTGTGGATGCAACGGCCTCACAGACAATGGTAAGCTCATCCGTTGGAAGGGCTCAAAGACTGTGCTGTGCATAAAACACTATCAACAGAAACACTACAGGGAAAGACATGGGAAGACTGATTAAGGTCGTAGTATTCGGCCTTATTTACCTTCTACTACTCCTGATTGCTTCATTGGGGGCTGTGAGAGCATGAGCAAAATTAAAGTTGAAGACGGTCTTATGGTCTTCAACTCCTATTCTGGAGAGGTCTACAGTGAGGCCCGTATTGGAAAATTCCACGGTAGCCTCATCCCTATGACCAAAGACACATTCCCGGTATATGCTAATGGGCGCTATGCTGGATTCTGTAGCAGGGGCCAGCTCATAGGCAGGAGGAAGCGCGGGGATGTGGTTATGTGGTTCGACCCTAAGACCGGACAGATTTGTGAGGAGAACAGTATGCATGCAACAGGGATTCCGATGACGGATGACGTGATGCCACTCTATTTTAACGGCCTCTATGTAGGCTATACGACCAAGGACAAAGCAGTTCTCAAGTCGTAAGTATTAAATACTAATACCTCATATAGGAACTTGCCCGTAGGGGAGCGCCCCAAGGTGGGACCGAATACGGGCAACAACCAATATGGAGGAAAAATATGCAGCAAGAAACTAAAGATAAACTGGTAAAGGGTGCGGCTAAGCTGGTCCTATTCGGAACGACTATAATTATTGCAGTTCATGACATCAACTTCGGCCTTCTCTTTGCGATTTGTGCAGGGGTGATGGACCATGCTCTCGATGCTGGCTTTCAGGATTCTGAGGGGAAGACTGTAGAGATGGCTATTCTCAGTTTCATGACCAATCAACATGGTAGAGACATCGAGTTCAAGGACCTTGTTGATGTATTCGAGGGCCAGTACACACGGGATGACCTCATTGAGGGCGTCTACCAGCTCAAACACGCTAAGGTAGTGACTGTAAATGCTTGATGGCTCTATAGGAGATGCAGGCAGTATAGCCATTGACCTCGACCTCATAGTTCTGATGGATGCAAACAAGGCTGTACTGGCCTGTCGTGGCGGATATTATACTCATACGTTCTTCAGTAGTGCGGAGTTTCATAAAATGAAGGCGCTCTGGCTCAGGACAAAGAAGATAGAGAGAGTTGAGAAGAGGACTTGTGTGGGCTGTAAACATGGCAAGCATGTGGATAATGAGGATGGCTTCAGACACCGCTGCTTGCTTCAGGAAGGTAAGGCCCTTGAGGTGGCAGTGGAAAGAGATGCAGGCTGCCCGTTGGGGGAATACGTATGAGAGATATAAGGCTCAAGATGGAGGATGGAGTGGTCTCTGATAGTTGGTTTCCACTTGGTAAGGTCTACTGTTGTATTATTTATGTGTACATAGAGGGCCGCCCGATACCATTAAAGTTCGAGGAACGCCAGCCAGTGAACCATGCTGAGCGCACACCAATGGATGACCGTTTCTTCTTGGATATGGTCAGGCAGAGGTGCTATGCTCATGTTGCCCGGAAGTTCATATTCTGTTCCAAGGAAGAGATGTATCATAACTATGATGAGATAGTCAGGGACATCGAGAAACATAAGAAGATGCGGGAGAAGAGGTGTATAGGACAGGACACAACAATCATATCGTTGGTGATGGAATGAAGTGCAAGCACTGTGGGTATGAACATGAGGATGTTGCCATCGTTAAGATACATGAAACAGTATGCCTCATGGAATCCACAAAGATGTTGGATGAGATTGAGATGGATGTACTGAAGGCCATACAAGACCTCAGGCATCCTATTATGAAGTGGTGGCCCTCTGAGAAGATGTTGCAGGACCACTTCAAAGACAAGTACACTGACAAGGAAATTATGAGGACTCTGGACCTACTAATAGCTGGAGACCTCATAGATTCTGGATGGAAAAATCAAGGAGGATGGATGTATGTATATTGGGTGGTGCCACAATGATTAATAGAGAATCAGAAACGCGAGCAGTAGCAGACTTATTTCAGGGCCTCACTGATATTTCAGTGGCCATGAATCCTGTATTGAAGCAGGTCTATGTTACAAAGTACAAGAAAATCAGTGTCAAGAGGAGCTTTTGGCAGTGGTTGATGAGAGCCAAGGTTAACGCCTATAACGTGACCCTGAGCCTCAGTAAGGAGGGCTTTATAACTTTCAACCTCAGGAGTCTTGATAAAGATTCTCAAGGAAATGATTGCTCCTGTGCTTGATAAAGCCGGGGTGTTCATGCTGGTTAAGGTCCCTTCGGGGTGTGAAGACATAGCCTTCGAGAAGATACCGGGTATAGCTTACCTATACCCATAGGTATTTATATTAGTAATGCCTATTAGGAGATGGTGATAAACTATGGAAGGAATAATCGACAAGATAAAAGAAATAGTTACTAAAGCTAATGAAGAGCTTGAACAGATAGATGTACACGATGACCTTGAATATGGAGAGGCTAAGGGTGTCATCAAGGGCCTGAACATGGCCATAGACATATTGTATGATGAGAGGTTAGAGCAGCTCAAGTCAGCAATAGAGACAACTCGAAACGATACCTCAAAGAATCCTGAGGAACGCGACCAACATATCAATGCTCTTGCACAGGAAATAGGCGGAGTAAACTATCGAAAGACTTTGCCGAGGTAATACTATGAAGACAGCAATAGAAAAATTACAGATAAATCTTGCAGATGCCGAAGAGACAGTAAAACAGTATGAAGAGAAGGGAATACCTGACGCAAAGGTCAAGGGTATTGTTGAAGGAATCAAACAGTCACTCAATGTTCTCCTTGCATTCAGGAGAGAGGAGCTTCAGAGAGTTATAGATGTTCTCAGAGAAGACAGACTCAACTACACAGGGCCAGCATACGACAGCCATATGAGACACATCGAGGACCTTGAGAAGGAACTGGAGGCGCTCACAGATGTCTGAGATAATACCAAGAGTAGTACAGGGCGAGACCATGGAACATGATGGCAAGACTTATGTTGCGGACGCCGTGGTAGATGTGCATGAGGATGGATACTTGGTAATGATGAGTGGCCACAGGCTACCATTGAATGAGACTGCTATCGAATATGCAAAAGAAAATCTGGACAAGCTCATAGGTCCATGTTGGAGGTCCACATGACCTTAAAAACATCTGGCATGCTCACTCAGGTTGACCGTGTACGGGTCGGAGACAAGTTCAGGGTAATCGGTGTCAAGAAGGGCAAGCAGGTATTCAATGAGGTTGTCGAGCCCGGAAGAGTTGATGAAGCGGAGACAAGAGCATGACAAAAGGTAAAAGGAAAGCATCAGCCCCTTGGCCGTTAAGGCTGAGGCTACTGATGGGATTTAAGAGATACTGTGCGAAGTTCCATGTGCTCCTGAGGGCTGGCTCATTAGAGTTCAGGCTCAGGAAGAGACAGGCTAGAGACAGCGGCAGGCCCGTAGTGTTGTACAACACACATCTCAGGCTTGGAGTATGTACTTGGTTCATTGAGAGCCCGGATATCTCTGTGTATGGGTATGGCAAGACTGTGAAGGATGCCATGGAAGACTTTGATACAAAGGTAAAACCGATATGGGAGGGATACTATGGTTGTGACGTTGCTCTTGGGACTAGTGGCGTTCTCGGCATTGTCGATGTTAGTAGCAGCGGCGACAAGTAAAGGAATGGACACTGTAGATAAAATTTATGGAGGACAGACAGTAGTTGGGACCAAGGACCCTAAGAGGATGAAGAAGCTGTATTTGATAATAGCAGTATCAGGAGTCTATGCTCTTGGTAGCGGCCATTACATATGGGGCGGCATCATCTTGGGTGAGTTCTGTCTACTGGTAGCGTTCTGGAAGACCGTGTTCTATGGACGGTACTGACAGCAAAAAATAAGTAGTAGTAGAGGCATGAGGTAATTATGAGTACGTTTACCGAACATGATATTGAACTGAATGAGAGGACAAAGCAATGTTCAGTAATCTTTATATATTTTTAACAATATAGGGGTACTTATGAAAGCGGAATATATGATAGAAAATATGCAGGATTATGCGAGAGAGAGAGATAGGCCATACTCCAACATTTAATGAGTATGCAGCATCGGCCCTCATTCCAAGGGCCTAATAGTAGGCTAGCCGAATACGAAACCGATAACACTAAGTACAATGAAGTCTACCAATCACTTAGTAGAGATAATTGTCCTATTATGGGAGGATATAATGAATAATTTTACAGAGTATGATATACAACTTAATGAACGTCAGAAACATGTTGTTCCACTGCTCCGGTTTGTGGATGATGAAGACATCTCCAAGGAGGAGAGCAGAAACACTATCTGGAACATGTTTTTCCATCAGGATAAGAAGCCTAAGGACATTGCTACATCTATGGGGATGGGCGTGGACAAGGTACGGGAGGAACTGAAGGTATGTCGAGAGAAATACGATGCATGGATAGCCGAGTACGGTCTGGCCTTGTACGGAGAGGAGGCCCATAGGCTTGAGGACTACATCACCGACCTGCAAAAGGATGTGGCAGACATCAATGAGATTCTGGCCGAGGATGAGGAGCTGAGCCCCAAGGACAGGCGCGAGTACATGAAGCTCAGGTTCCAGTTCAAGCAAGAGCTGGCCAAGTTCAAGGGCATACAGCCTGCTCAAAAGGTAGACCTGAATGTGACCAGTGCCGAAGTAACCAGAGCAAGGATGAATGAGCTCTTCCCTGATAAGGAGTGAGCTCTCTTTTTTTGTTAATCAATAGGTATTTATAATAGAAACGCATAGTAGGGTATGGTGATAACAACATGACAAGTGAAGCAGCAAGAAAACTAGATGTAATGGGACTGTCCTTCGAGGCCATTGGTGGTCTCACCTGTGACATGTGCCCGGTAAAGGCTGACTGTGACAAGTCAGTGTATGATGGATGTACTGAGCTCCTTGAGGTGATGGACCGTGAGCACAGATAGAACTCAGATGCAGATGTACAAGAGTGCATACCCATCTTCCAGTGGTGGTTTTGAACATGAAATGCGTATCAGTTCAGCTCTGGATATCATGGAGAAGGAAGCCAAGGACAAGGCCAAGATGAACAGACTGGTCTGGAAAGCTGAGCAGCAAGCAAGGAGGTCCAAGTATGGCTGCCGATAAATGGGAAGGTGCCGGAAGATACAGTTACCCGGTGGGGGCTCCAGAGCACATGACCTGCAAGAAATGTGGGAGTCCTATAATCAGGGGCATGGTCCTTGGTGTGTACTACATGATGGCCTGCTCAAACAAGAAGTGCGACAATGCTGTGAAGCCTGAGCCTATCAGTCAGTTCTACAGTGAGCATCAGTTGTATGAGCTGAAGCCTGAGGAGCTGGACAATGATGAGCAGGTGGTGTGCCCGGCATGTGGTCTTGGTGAGAAGGGTCCAGAGAGGATGCCTGTGGAGTCCTTGAACTGGATGTGTATGGGCTGTGGCCTTGAGTTCGATGTGATTGAGTGTGATGTAGCTAAGTATTCAAGCAGGAGGAAGGAAGATGTACAGAGAGATTGAAGCAGCAGTGTATCAGATGATTGTAAGAGGCGAGAAGGTAAAAGAGATAAGGGTAGGCCCTGACATGTACTTTAAGCTCAGAGATGAGTGGCAGCAGATGACAGGAAACTACAACGAAAGGCTTGAGTCCATGTGTGACAGGCCGCTGGAAGTTGTGCAGGTGCCCAGTATGATTTTCGAGGTGAGATGATGGTTAAAGGATGTCAGTTGAATTGTAAGCATTGTCGCAATGTCAAGGTCCCTTTCATGAAGGAAATCCTGATGGTGTGCGACATCAATGCTCAGGAAGAGTGTATAGCAAACGGATACAGTAAGCACGAATATTATGTGGATGATAGGTGATAGCATGGGTAGATTAGGATTATGTAATCAGTGTAATTTCCAGAGCAACGGAAAGTGTAGGAAGAATCCGCCTGTTGTAGTTACTGACAGGAAAGGAAATATAAAAACTGAGTGGCCAGGGGTCCAGTATGACGACTGGTGTGGAAAATGGAAGCCGATAGCATGAGGAGAGCGCAAGATGTTGAGGAGTGGGAGCGCTGTTTCTGATAGAGCGCGTCAAGGAAGGATTTGAGGGCAAGCTGAGCCCGGAGATGGTAGATGCCTACCTGATTATCCACATCAACAGCTTTGTCCTTCGTGAGGGATGAACAATGACCCTGAAAGAGTGGGCGATAGCTCAATGGAATAGGTTTAACCCGGCTTATAGCGAAAAGGAGGTACCGGAGTGGCTGGACTCAGCCCGTGATGGCGGAGTGCAGAGAGCCTACATATCGGGATGTGGTGGCCATGGTCTGGAGTGTGAGAACTGCCCCATTCAGAGCGAGTGTGTGGACGCGCTGGAGCATCCCTGTGATAAGTTGATGGATGACTTGGAGGTCCGGGCACAGGAATTGTATGAGGAAGAGAGTAAGCAGGTGTTGACAATGTGGCTGGAGGGCAAGATATGAACCAGATAGTGCTATGGGGCGGCAAGCTCAAGATACGTGTGAGTGAAATAAACGCCATCAGGGAAGTGTATGGGAAGATGTATGTGTATGTCAGCGGCATCGGCCAGCATTTTCTGTGTGAGGATAGGAAGGATGTTGAGCTCCTGAGGAACCTTGACCTTGGCCCATGACTGGCAGGTAGATGTCGAGGAGATTCTGAGGGAGAGCCGGAAACTGATGGAGGAGCTCAAGCCAGTTGATTTGAAGCTGAGCTTTGACAGTGGGGAGTTCTTTGTGATGAGCCATTGGAGGCATCCATGAAGATAAATAGGATTGTTGTGCTGGCATGGCCCTTGGAGCCGAGCCGCGGTATGGTGTGAGCCTGCCGTTTGTGTTTTGGCTCTGGATTGTCCGGAAGTGTTAAATGGTTTGAAAAACATTAAAAGATTGGTGATAATATGAAGTTGAACTCTATGACAGATGAACAGAGGCGGGCGACATTGATTGATGGTCTGAAGAGATGGTCCAAGGTCCACGGAAGAGCGCCCACCTATAAGGAGTGTGCTGAGGACCCGGAGCTGCATAGCCCAAGCACGTATCGTAACGTCTTTGGTAGCTGGAATGATGCCCTGAAGGCCGCTGGCTTGGATGCTATGAAGCAGGGTAGACCAGCCATGGCTCTGTGGCAAAAGCGCGGTCTGGAAGATGGGGGCCATGAATGTGTGAGCTGTGGGTCCAAGGATGTTGGGCCTGATAACGTTTATAGGATGGACCCTAAGCTATTTCCGGGTGGTGACGCCATTGTGGTCTGCGAAGTTTGCAGATTGAATCGGAGTAAGGCCGTGTCCAAGTTCATGAGCAGTATGTATTTGCGGTTTAATCGGTGATTTAAAAGTAGCAAAAGGCCGGGGTATTTGGTTCGAGACTGTGTTAGGAAGTTTATACTGAGTGCCCTGATGCTGAAAGTGTAAAAATAAAAACCCGATAATTTCTGTTTATTATAATATTATATTATAGGATTCTTTATAGGGGAGATATGTAATAGTGTGTAGAGGATGCGTAAAGTAAACAAGAGGATTAGGAAAGGTTTATATATGTAAAGATAGCTGTGCTTGGTCTTGGCGAAAGGTTTATAATGGGATGTACAGATGTGTACATTGTTCGGGGAGGTGCGAACAGATATTGTTTGTATAAGGGCGAATGTTCGTATGGGTACTAAACAAGAATGTACCGAAAAATTCATCAATGTACAGATGTGTACATTAGTGTATAATAGTGGTTACTGATGCTTATTTTTGGGTAATAATGTACCGGGGTGGGTAATAGTGGATATTTTTATACAGCATGTAGGGGCTGGATGGTAACGGGAGGTGTAAAAAACCGCGACCCGACAGGGTTACGTCCGGCCTTCCCAAAAGTTCCGGTGGGGGTATTTACTTAGGGGGGTCTCAAAACCAGTAGGGGTAGCCTTACCAAGGGGGGTATGACCTAGACCTAGGGGGGTTCTGGCAGGGGCCTAGGTGACTACGACCCGGCCCTACATTTGTAGACACCCATCATATGATGCCTGAGGAAGCCCACAGAGCGCCTCAGAGAAGAGAAGAGTAAAGTTCCGTACATTTTCTCATGTGCTCCAGTGAAGTCCTCTGAGAGGCCCTATGTAGAAGAGAAACGTTTTGTTGGTGAGGCCCAAGAATGCACACCATCTTGGGCCCCGACCTTGGAGCAAACTATGTTTTGTTTCCCACGCGACCCAAGCAAGAATTAGTACGCGCGTGGTCAATACCTGCACAGTCCTATATGCTGTCTAAACATATAAACCTATCGCTATAATCCGACCAGCGCTAAAATCCGGTGACCGGGATCTATAAATAAAATCCGAACATTATATAATCCGGTGATAATCATAAAATCTGAAGAATTTTTAATAAACGAATTACATCGATGGGTTAAAGAACACGGCCGCATACCTACTACGGATGCGTGGGATGCGGACCATAATGGATACCCATCCCGGTCTACATACCAGAGGGGGATTGGAGGATGGGGTACGGTTTTAAACCTAGGGGGGTATCCAACAAACCAGAGGGGGTTAAAACCGGGCCAGCGTCCTGCAATACATGGTGGTGGTTTTATAGATGAGCGTCCAGAATTTGACAGAGGAACAGAGCGCAACAGTCCAGAAATGATAGCATGGAAGACAGATGTTATCGAAAGAGATGGATGTTGCTCTATATGTGGTTCTCTAGATGCCCTTGTAGCACATCATATACTCGGTTACACAGAATATCCGGCACTCAGGACCGATATGATGAACGGATATACCGTATGTCCTGATTGTCATAAAACAATACATTATGGTGAGCTAGAACCTGAACATTTCGAGGAATTAACGTTATTGAAAATTAAACTATTACAAAGTATGTTGACAGTAAAATCCGAGAGCGAAGACATAATCCGGCCATAATCCGGCCATAATCCGAGCGCAAAATCAAAAATCCCGGCCCGATGTTAACGCCGTGAACTTCGGGCCCTTTTTTACATTGTTAACGGCGTTAACAGTCTAAATCCAGTTTACAATGTTAACGGCGTTAACATCTCCATGATTTTAAGACAGTTAAACGTCCATGTGCCGGGTCTCCCTCCTGACTGGTCTGTTGCCCTCCAGTTTGGCCCGCTTCTTACAATCTACTATAGGCGTCCATCCTATATAAAGGTATCTAAACTTAATACCTATGTCTATATTATATGTATCCGGGCCACATGACAAACATGAGCGCAAAAGTAATAACGGGCGGCCTTCTTTTTACAGTGGCCGCATATGTCGTATGTGGAGCAATCTTTATAAACGCTATAGGGGGCCTGCTTTAATGTCCCTCACTGATGAGCAACTCCAGTATTTTATAGACCGGGATGAGCTCAATTTACTATGTACCCGGCCCAATGTCATCTATGAGGGCTATGTAGACCCTATCACAGGCTTTAATATTAGGTGCTGGAGAGCCCGGAAAGGTCCATTTAACGCGCTCTATATGGGGCTGCCCTATCTATGAGGGCCGGGGCAAAAGCATCTTTTTACTGGCTGATGAGTGTATCAACAGGTTTAAATAAAATAAATACCTATTAAGTAATATCGGCCCGGCACAATAAGACCGGGCCCAAAAGGAAAGATTAACCATGAAGACTGATAGCGAATACACAAAAGGCAACATAGTAAAGGCGTTCAATCAATCAAACTATCCTATACTGATAGAGGTCTATGAGGTCAATGAAGAGTATGTGACATTTGCCAGCAATATAAACAAGCTGGAAACCTGTAATAAAGTAAAATATGAAACCTCAACAGGCCGGGCATATTTCCAGCATTACGGCCAAAAATATTATCTTGACGAATGCATGACAACGGGCCTTTAAGGCCCTTTAAACCTAATACCCATAACTATATATAACATTAATACCTATATACAATTGCTCTTATGAGCACCAAACAAAAGGAAAGATTAACATGAGCATTAAAACACCAGTATTTAAGAAAACCGTAACAGTCGGACGTATGGATGAAGGAAAAATCAACTTGACCCTTGAAATAAGAAATGTTCGCGGACCCGCTGAGAGTATCGGACATAGGCGCCTTTCATGGTATCATGAACTTTCAATCACTGGAGACATCTATTATAAGAATGGGCGCGGTGTGTCTGAATGTGGCCAGTGCAGCGAAACCATATACAGGGGCCTTGATGAGCTCAAACCGACAAAAGGCGTCATGATGTCCCGCGCGGACCTTGAAACTATCCTTTATGTATGGGATAGATGGCACCTTAACAGCATGCATGCAGGATGCAAACATCAGGCGGACCATGTACCAAACGGGCCCGACATGATGAGCTTTAAAGAACATGCAGCCATCGAAACGGCCAAATGTCCGAACGGGTATAAATACGGGTCAAAATGGCTAGTAGAACCACTACCAAGGGCCGTATTTGACAGGATAACCAGCATATTTAATAAATATGTGGAGGTTTGAACATGAAAATAAGAATAACTGGAAAGGGCCAAAATATGGCCCTTATTGACCCGGTGACAGGTCAAAAGGTGTTTGTATCAAGCAAGGCACAAAAGGCGGACCACAGGCATAATAAGGGCCTTTTGGAGGCTGTACTATGAGGTCCGCGCATACATTGATAAAAGGGTATCAAGAATAGATACCCATAACTATTTATACTAATAACTCCTTTATAGTATTGTATGACAATTAAAGCAGCATTCAAGATGGGCCGCAAGGCAACAAAAGCAACAACAAAAGGACTCATAAAGAGAAACATAAATAAGAATATCTGGAGCATCTAAAATGTACGGAAACAAGAATTTTAGTATGTCCGCGCTTGGACGCGGAAATAACGGTAAATGGATAGAAATAGGAGAACTTGAGCTATTTGTCTCCTACAATACGGTAATAGCCTTCAGGACCCCAAAAACGGGCCTTGTAGCGCGTGAGAATGACTGGAGCACCACAACGGGCGGGCATATGTCCGCGGTACCGGGCAACTCAAAAGAGGACCGTATAAGCGGGTCCGAGTTTGAAAAGCGATATAACGAAATGCTTGAGAGTTACGGCCTAATTAAGGCCGACTCCTAAAAGGAGCGTTTTTGAAAATAGTTAAAAACGCTATGAAGAGACAGGGCCGCAAGTTGACCGCGCGGGCCCTCTCAAGATTGATTAAAAGACTCTAAAAGGGCCCGAACACGGCCCTTGCTATCGTTTTTGATTATCGGGTCTACCGCTATCGAAAACTCCACAATCGATAGCGGCCTCCTTCATACAGTGACCGTTAAATATATATACCTACATTGCGTATTAGAGTATAGAGGCACAACAAAAGGGCCTCAAGGATAAAGATAAAATGCACACAGAAATAAGAATTAGCAAGATGGATGAAGGTTTCACAGTCGAAAGCAATACATACGCAAACAAGAACTCACGCAAGGCAGGCGGCTTCAGCATGACGTTTTGTGACTCAGTAGGCCGTATATGCAAGGATGAAAAGACCGGGGAGGAAATGGTTTTTTGTTACATAAAGGGCCGCGAGGGCAACATAGGATACAAGGTCGGAAAAGTAGTCTACGATTGTAGGGAGGAAAAGGAGGAATAATCCTCCTGCTACTGTTTTTTGTCTCAAACTAAATACCGATAGATTTATATACCTACGTGCCCTTTATAGTGTGAGGACAAATAAAATGGTTTCAATGAACTACAAACTAAATCGCAAGGATGTAAGAAGCAAGAACAACGGCCTTAACTGGCCGCAATTCGCAATGAGGGTTAACAGGCCCGCAATGCGCAAAGGCTGGCATAAGGCTTTTGATGAGATTGTCGGCCCGGCAATAGTGGACCAATGCTTTAACGCGGCCACCGATAAACTGAGAGATGCGGTATATTGGGAATATTGCCAGCCAAAAGAATGAGGCCCGATAAAGGGCCATACATCCCCATATTGAGGAGTTAATAGAACATGGATAGAAACACCCTAGTTAAAGAAATAGGAGCGCTACAGCGCTTATATGAGCCTTATGATGCTATCTATCAATACTATGTATTGATGATGAATAAAGTATTAAACAGGCCGCAAGATATTACACTGTATGAAATTCTTTACATGACTGATGAGCATTGCCGGGCGGGCCTTAGTAGTACACAATGGCTCAAGAAATTTAGAGAGTATCAAGCATCAAGATGATGCGCTCTCTTTTATCTTTTTTTGACTGTGTTGTTCACGGCGTTAACAATGTAAAGAACTTTAGGACCAGTACGGTCCCACACCCCACCCACTTCCTAAAAAAGTTTGGGGGGAGGGGCCTACAAGCGCAGCGGTCCCACCAAAATTACACGAATATAATTTTTTGAAAGTTCATGAGTATTTATTTTGAGTCGCTCTGCTCCTACCCAAAATTACACGAATGTAAAATTTCAAAAGCTCAGGGGTATCTAATTCTAATACCCATCCCCATACCAAAAAAAAAACGCCTAGAGGTCCAATGCTCCTTCACAATCGCGTTCCTGTGCCGTATAGACAATAATCTCGACATCGGCCTCCCGCAAAGTCATAAGCCTTCTTGTCATCGATTAGCTCATCTATCACCACAAATGACCCACAGACGCCTCTCAGACTGACAGGCCCAACAGTTATGTTTAATATGTTGACTATGCACAACAATGGGGAACATACCAATTTTCTGCCTCAGCCACTTGATAAATGATGTCTTTCCGGTCACACAACAACATCCTCAAGTTCGAGAGCAGCGTCCACGATTTTCTTTAACTTATCAAATTCCCAACTCATACAACTTTTACCTCCTGTATTAATTCACTTTTGCACTTTTCACAGCCATTATCTTCCATCCAGAGCACACCTTTTATAATGTTTGAAGGGTGACCCATATATTCTTTCAGACGATTATAACAATCGCACATTTAATCCAACTCCGCTGCTACTTCTTTCAACACTTTTATGTCTTCCTTCTCCTGCATCAGGACACCCTCATACTGGTCCATGTCCATGTTCCTGACAATGGCCTGCTCACACACATCTCTGAGCACCATTGGGTTCCCAAGAAATCTTACCATACTTGGCCACATAATCGCCAGCTCTAGGGTCCTTGAACTTTGCCGGATTCGGAATAGGGTTGGTCCCATGTCAGAGCTATTGCCTCAACATCTACACTGATGCCGAAAGTGTACAGCCTGTCCCTGACATCTCTTATCATGTCCAGACCTGAAGGGTCGTGGTCTCCCATGTACAGAATCTTTGCCGGGCTCGAACATCTGACTCAGGGCGTACATTGCAGAACTGCTACCATAACCCCTGTTAACCAGAATCCTCACACCATACTTGCCCGTTATCGGTTTCATGATGTTACTGATGGCGTCCTTCTCAATAATTACCAGCAAGTTCTGAGGCTGGCCTTCCTGCCTATCAAGCCCGTACTGTCTGGTAAGCAAACCATGGTCTCCAAGGTTCTCTCAACCTGTCCTCAATGAGGTCCCAATCCACGATTCCGGCCATCAGTCTGCCAATCTTCTTGTATTCGGTGTCCTTGTTAGCGATTACGCCCCTACTGACAAGCTGGTAATACAACTGTCTCAGGGAAATAGGTGTCAGGCCCCTGTCCTCATACTCTTCAAGGATTCCATTAATGTCCATGAGCATGTCATAGTTTGCATTGCTCATACTGAGGTCTTTGTAGGC
>JAALLO010000012.1_pt1 | contig 61296 bp, 59 predicted proteins | sample 7245941 | NCBI WGS metagenome assembly JAALLO01 (sample SAMN13049198, study PRJNA578106) | oil field metagenome | isolation source: filtered produced water from oil reservoir A2 | place: USA:offshore Texas | collected 2016 | reverse complement strand
CGATCAGCTTGACAGGATCATAACATAAATATCAAAATATAGAACATTTGACGTGTAACCCGGGAATCGCTAAACTAATTTGGTGCTCCCGGACATATTTTTTTAGTTTTCTTACAAAACAGAGAAAAGTAAATACAATAGTTTTTATATAATTACATATATTATAATCTCTGTATGAATGTCCAGAGAGTAGCGACCGGAATAGCAGAACTTGATAGCCTGCTTGAAGGCGGATATCCGAAAGGACATGGCATGCTTGTAAGCGGACCCCCAGGTGCCGGGAAGACCATACTTGCAACTCATTTTCTGCATCAATCATGCAAGGACGGGAAAAAATGCATGCTGATGCTCACACACGTAAATGTCGAAAGCTTTCTGGAACAGGCAGAGAACATAGGTTTTGATTTCAGGCGCTGCCTGGAGAACGGAACACTTCTGATAACAAAATCCTTCGAGGTACGCACCAACAAGATACAGAACGCCTCCAGGCTGGGAAGCGGAATCGGTTTTGTAGAGAAGGACTGCGTTGAGAACGTACAGGAAATACCCGATGATATTGAAGTCGTTGTCATTGATAACCTTGACATGCTGTCTCTCTATCATAATGTAGAGGAATTTGCTGATAAGTTCTTTACCATCAATGACCTGCTTTCAACAAAAAGATGTACCAGCCTTTTTCTCATAGGGCAGGAAGAATCAGGTATAAAACACAGTATCGCAGAACACATTGCCTTTGGCAGCCTTATGCTCTATACCAACAGGGATGAGAGAACAGGAAAGGGCATAAGGCAGCTATATATACCGAAAATGAGGTGTACCAACATTTCTCTGGAACCCGTGAGTTTCAGGATAACACCATCAGGTATAAAGATAGAGAATATCTTCCAGAGAGATGAGATACTCAAGGACGCACTGGAATCGGCTGTCTGAGGATACTGCATCGGTTTGTACAGCATTGATCTGCCGTAGCTTGCTCAACTGTTCCGGTAGAGATAAATATCCTGCAGGAGCAAAATATTTACTATATAAAATGAATAATGTCTCGATTCAGAGTATGGTGAATAAATTTGATTATTGATTGAGCGGTTGAAATCATTTAAATATGATTAATTGAATGATAGCACAAATCTAAATTGCAATCAATAAGATCTTTCATACATTTTGTACATTCGAATTATTGCTCAACCCGGAGGGAAATTAAAAATTGAGTCAACCTAGCGTTAATATCGGCATGGTAGGCCATGTCGACCATGGAAAAACCACACTTGTCAGCGCACTGTCAGGTGTCTGGACAGACACACATAGCGAAGAGATGAAGCGTGGTATATCAATCCGCCTCGGATATGCGGATGCAACATTCAGGAAGTGCCCCAACTGCCCGGAACCGGAATGTTACACCGTTTCTAAAAAATGTGAAGGATGCGACGAGCCATCCGAAGAGCTCAGGACAGTATCTTTTGTAGATGCGCCCGGGCACGAAACACTTATGGCGACCATGCTCTCAGGCGCTGCCATCATGGACGGAGCAATCCTTGTAATTGCTGCGAATGAGGAATGCCCGCAGCCACAGACCAAGGAACACCTGATGGCCCTGAATATTATAGGAATCAAGAACCTCATAATCGTGCAGAATAAGATAGACCTGGTGTCCAGGGAACAGCTCATCGAGCACTATCACCAGATCAAGGACTTTGTCAAGGGAACCGTCGCCGAGAACGCGCCTATCATACCGGTTTCCGCACAGCAGAACACAAATGTTGATTTCCTGATACAGGCAATGGAAGAGATCATACCCACGCCTGTACATAAAATGGATAAAGACGCGCACCTGCTTATCGCAAGATCATTTGATATCAACAAACCCGGAACTCCTATCAAGGACATAACAGGCGGAGTTATCGGCGGTACTCTCACAGAAGGCTCACTGAGTGCAGGTGATGAGCTGGAGATATGTCCCGGTATCAAGATCGAAAGTGAAGGCACTACCAGATGGGAACCCATAAAGACCACGGTTACCAGGATCGTAGCCGGAAAAGAGCCTGTCGAAGAAGCAACCCCCGGAGGTTTGCTTGCAGTGGGAACAACCCTTGACCCTTCACTGACAAAGAGTGACACCCTCACTGGACAGGTCGCAGGTCTGCCCGGAACACTTCCACCTACACATGATGATTTCACACTTGAGTTGCACCTTCTCCAGAGAGTTGTAGGAGTAAGCGACGAGGAAGAGATCGACCCCATAAAGACAAGTGAACCACTGATGTTAAATGTCGGTACTGCTACCACCGTGGGAGTTGTTACCAGCGCCAGAAAGGATGTTGCAGAGGTCAAGCTCAAAAGACCGGTGTGCGCAGACATCGGAGGGACAGTGGCCATCAGCAGACGTGTAGGATCCAGGTGGCGCCTTATCGGTGTAGGAGTAATCCAGGATTGAAAGTAATTATAGATACAAACGGCCTGATGATACCTGTACAGTTCAATGTCGATATTTTTGATGAGCTCAGAAGACTTGGATATAACAGGTTCATTGTGCCGCTTTCTGTGATAAGGGAACTGGAATCGCTTCAAAAGGGACTGAGAGGGAAGGATAAAACCGCTGCAAAGGTCGCGTATTCACTTGCCCGCAGATGTGAGGTCGTCGAGACATCAGGACATGCCGACGATGTCATAGTAGACCTTGCAGGAAACTGTGATGCAGCCGTACTTACCAACGACATAGGCCTGAAAAAAAGACTTGAAGACAAAAATATTCCCATCATATGCCTGCGCCAGAAGAACAGGCTTGAAAGGATCACAGATGAAGTTTAAAATCAAATGAATATCAAATTAATCATATCAGGATAATTGGAGCCGATCACATGTACAAAAAGATGAAACTAGCGGACACGATTCGTGTGGCACCAGACCTTCTTGGCGGAGACGTGAAAACAAATGTCAAAGCTGCCCTGAAGGATAAGCTGGAAGGCAGGATAGACAAAGCCCTGGGTGCCATTGTTGCCGTTACCGAAATAGATGAGATAGGAGAAGGGCACATCCTTGTGGGCGATGGTGCTGTGTACTATGATGTTACTTTTGAAGCTATAGTCTTCGTTCCGGTGATACAGGAAGTCATTGAAGGAGAAGTTGTCGAAACCGTTGATTTCGGTGCCTTTATCAGTATAGGCGCAATGGACGGGCTTTTACATGTGAGCCAGATAACCGACGATTTCATGTCCTATGACGGGAAGAACGGCAGGCTTGTAAGCAAAGGTGGCGGCAGGTCCCTTTCAGAGGGTGACAGGGTAAGAGCCCGCATAGTAGCAGTAAGTATAAACGAAAGGGAACCCAGGGAAAGTAAGATCGGACTCACCATGAGGCAGCATTCCCTCGGAAAGATAGAATGGATAGAAGAGGCTAAAAAGCCTAAAGCCGAGAAGGCGGAATAATAAGGAGGCAGACAGATGAGTGACCAGGTTTGTCGAGAATGCCATCGTATAATCTCCGGACAGACATGCCCCATATGCGGATCCAGTAACCTCAGTGCTGACTGGAGCGGCATGGTCATAGTAATTGATCCGGAACGTTCAGAGATCGCAAAGAAGATCGATGTGAAAGTTGCCGACAAGTATGCTCTGAAGGTGCGCTAATTGGGCTCGCAGATCGTTCTGTACGAAGAGCTGAGGCCACTTTTTAACAAAATATTTGGCGTTCTGTATACAGGGAACGGTGATGACACCATCAGGGAGCTTTCCTCAGACCTGGAAAGTCCCACAAAACTTATATCCGTCGGTGATGTTACTACATTCCACTTGCTCAACTTAAATATCATACCGGATGTCCTGATAGTGGATGACCGGACAAAACGCGGACCGGCTTCAGACCGGGTCGTTGTAGGCACAAAGCATAAGGGCTTCACTGAAATATTCGTAGACAATCCAGCCGGGGTAATAACCGAAGATCTGATAGATGCCGTTGATAACGCCATCAACTCAGATGAAAATGTCAGAATATTCGTGCGCGGCGAAGAAGACCTTGCAGCTTTACCCGCCATTCTCATGGCACCACAGGGTTCAGTTGTCCTCTACGGACAACCGGATCAGGGTGTCGTACTCGTAAAAATCACTCAATCCAAAAAGGAAGAGATCAGAGACCTGCTAAGCAAGATAATTGGCGCGCAGGATAATAAGGAAGAATTAAGAACCATTTGGAGAAAATTAGATGGACATCAAAATCATTAAGGAGAAAAACAACGCACTCCTCAACAGGCGTGAGTTGAACCTGGATATCGGCTTTGACGGGGCAACCCCTTCCCGTAGCGAGCTTAAAGCAAAAGTGGCAGCTATGCTTAATGTAGCTCAGGAACTTGTGATCATCCAGAAGATGGAAAAGCAGTTCGGTAAGCAGGCAGTAAGCGCATATGTGAAAATATATGAGAATGCTGACCGTATGAAGCAGGTCGAAGCAAAATACGTCATTGAAAGAAATGCAATGCCTGAGCCTGAAGTTGAAGAAGAGGCAGAGGAAGCTGCTGAAGAAGAAGGTGCAGCAGAAGAGGCTGAAGCTGAGGAAGCCCCTGCAGAATAAGGTGATACAATGGCAGTAAAGGATTATTATAAGGTAAGCGGCGATTCTATCGAAAGGACACATCAGGCATGCCCGCGCTGCGGTGAAGGCGTATTCCTTGCAGAGCACAAGGACAGGCGTTCCTGCGGAAAATGCGGCTACACTGAATTTAAGAAATAATTTATCTATCTACTTTTTTTCACAGCCTCCGGGGTTGTGATCTTCTTTTTTAATTGAAGCTGGAAAAAAGAGACAATTCTATGCTTTTTCACTTATTGTAGTATTTTTTATCACTAAGATTATTTCTGTTTTTATCCATTCGATTTTTATTATTTACTTTTTTAAAAAAATTGCAAAACGATATATAATATTGAATGTTTTACCTTTTTAAGGATGTAAAGCAGGGGCTGGCTATTTGCATTCTTTTGATCACATGTTAATCTTATAATTTGAGATTTCTTGTGAGTTTCAAAGTTCAAACAAAGTTTTGATCACCTTTTATACTTTTTTCCGTATTATGTATAGATACTGAAAACTTGACTATTTCCAAAGACAGTACCAATAAATCTTTTTATTAAACAGTACGTATAAATATATTTAGGCTAATATCCTGATATCCTAAATAGCCAAGGATGTTGGTTCATGCATACTAAAAACACGATACTTGTAGCCATTGTTCTCATATTATTATCCACTATACTAGTAGTTTCTGGAAGTACGGATAATACAAACCCTGCTAATGACAGCTTGATTCTGCTAAAAGCCACTCATATAGATACAGACACGTCGGGAGAAGAGGAATTGCAGGCTGAAGAGAAGACAACCAGTAAATATTCCATCCAGTCTGCAGAAGATCTGGATAAATATTATATCGTACAATTTACCGGACCCATCAGAGAAACATGGAAACAGAATATAACGGCAAGCGGAGCCATAGTCTTTGACTATGTACCAAATAATGCCTTTATATTCAAAATGAACAGTGATGTAAAAGCAAATGTCGAATCCCTGGATTTTGTCAAATGGGTAGGCGAATATCAACCATCATACAAGTACGAGTCAGAGCTGACAGGCGAGGAAGGGATTCTGACATCCAAAGCAGATACAGATACAGAAGAAACATACCATGTAATCCTGTTTTCTGAATCCGATTACAAGAGAATTATATCTAATATTGAAAATCTCGGAGTCAGGATCCTTTCCGGTTCAGGAAATGTACTTCGAGTAGAAACTTCTGCCGACAAAATTCCTGAGATAGCATCCATCAGTGGTGTCAGCTGGATCGAAGAATACGTCCTACCGACTATTAACAATGATGTTGCCGCAGGAATCATCACTGTGGATACCGTCCGCAACACATACGGATTAAACGGTAGCGGACAGATCGTGGCAGTCTGTGATACCGGACTTGACACGGGAAATAAAGAGACGGTGAATGACGATTTTAGAGATAGGGTAATTAATATTACCGACCTTTCAAACGATGGAAGTGCTGCGGATCAGAATGGTCATGGAACACATGTTTCCGGTTCTGTGTTGGGAAACGGATCCCTTTCCGGGGGGAAGTATGCGGGAATGGCGCCTGAAGCCCAGCTTGTATTTCAGGCCGTCGGAAATTCCGGGCCTTATCTTTACATACCGGATAATTTGGATGACGTTTTCGGACCGGCATATGACATGGGAGCAAGGATACATACTAACAGCTGGGGCACTACTGGAAACGGAGAATACAGCCAGTATTCCCGACAAATTGATCAGTTCATGTGGGAACATCCGGATATGCTAATTCTTTTTTCAGCAGGAAACGATGGAAAAGATTCGAATTCGGATGGAGTTATTGACAGCAATTCAATGGGACTTCCCGGAACTGCAAAGAACTGTCTTACAGTTGGTGCATCAGAGAACTACAGACCGGATATAACAAAAACATATGGGTCTTCCTTTCCTTTAGTATATCCGATACATAACGATTTGATGGCTGATAACATTAAAGGGATAGCCGCCTTCAGCAGTCGTGGACCAACTGCTGACGGCAGGATTAAACCGGAAGTTGTGGCACCCGGGACATTCATTGCTTCTACCAGATCAAGTGCCATGACATCAACAGTATGGAGAGTGGTCGAAGATAATGATAATTACGTATACGGGAGTGGAACAAGCATGGCCGCTCCGATCACCGCAGGATCTGCTGCACTTGTGAGAGAATACTACACTGAAGTAGAGAACCTGAGCAGCCCAAGTGCTTCATTATTGAAAGCAACAATAATAAATGGAGCAATAAACCTTACACCAGGACAGTATGGTACTGTTTATCAAGAGATAGATGGAAGACCGGATTACTCGCAGGGATGGGGGCGCGTTGATATTGAGAACTCAATATATCCGCAGTATCCAAAAGTTATCGAATACTTTGATAATGTAAAGCCGCTGAATACCAGCGATTCATGGAATGTGACATACGAAATAGCCGATTCATCAGACATGCTCAGAGTAACTCTTGTCTGGACCGATTATCCGGGACTTGTCTCTGCAAGTAAAACACTGGTGAACAACCTTGATCTTACTGTGACAGGTCCTGCAGGTACATATTATGGAAATTATAATCTTGATAACGCACCTGATGATACAAATAATGTAGAGAGTATTGAATTGATTGATCCTGTTGCCGGAGCCTATACAATAGAAGTGAATGGCACAGAGATAAATGAGGGTCCTCAAAACTTCTCTCTTGTAGCATACTTCACGTGTGATGTCGATGAATTCCCTTCCAGTAATTCATTCACTGAGAACAATACCACTGCTGTTTATCTTAACTTCACACATCCCGATGGAATCAATGCAAGCTCTATAAACATGACAATTGATGGATCGCCTGTAAATTCCACATCAGACCCTATAGAAGGTGGATACAGGGTTGAGAACCGGACTGCACTGCCATACACCGAAGGATACCACAATGTATCTGTCAGTGCAATGACAAACCAGAGTGAAGAAATCAATCACAACTGGAGTTTTTATGTCAGCACCGAGGAGAATATAATAAGCATACAGGGACTTGAAGATAATGCAGTGATACAGGAAGAAAGTTTCGATATCAATATTAGTAACAGGAAGTCATGTGATTTCTGGTATAATTTAGATAATGGTTTGAATATCACAACAGGCAGTGGTTTTTCAATCATTACAAACTTAAATGCAAGTGAAGATCGCCATAATATCACAGTCTTTGCTGAGGACATAACTGGATTCGTAAATTCAACAACTGTGAACTTTACAGTATTCACCAGTAAGCCAACAATCGAGTCGCCGGAATCAGGAACAATATATTATCTTCCTACCGATAATTTCTCCCTGAATGGAACGGCAGGGATAGCAACCAATGTGTCTGTCTATGTCAATGGAATAATCACTAACTATTCATGGCCTGTTTCAAATGGTATGTTCAATTTGACAGACATTCCACTGTCAAATGGAACGAATACCATCAACATTACTTCAATTTACAATAATTCCGAGAACAAGTATTTCAGTCCCAACACAACAATCTATCTTAGCCTCGGAAAAACCTTCGATACTGAAGGAAATGATGAGATTACACTTCCTGTACCGGGTATCAGCAATAATGTCAGTGACCCCACCATTAACTTCAACATCACAGGCACATCAGCAAATCCCGGAAACATCTCTGCTGCTATTGTAAGAGGAGAGGAGCCTGTGGACGGTTCGATTCTTGCAGCAAGTCCAATCGATATCAGAGTGATTAATGAGTCCGATGTTAACTATTCGTATCAGTTCGGAAGAAATGTATCCCTTACCCTCGGATATGACACCTACCTTGTAACAAATGCAGAAAAATTGATGCTTGCCTGGTACAATCCAGAGGAAGACGCTTGGATTTCCTTCAGGACTAGTAGAAATACATCTGCACATACAGTAACAGCAAATATCACACATCTAAGCATTTATGCGCCACTGGAAGATAATACTGCACCTGTAATCAGCAATCTGACGTATTCAAGTACCCGGTCAGCAGTAACCGTGGCATGGAACCAATCTCAGGACACAGACCATGTGGAGATATGGAAGAACGGAGTACTCCTAAAGAACAGCTCTGCAGGACAGACCACGGATACAGGACTTTCTGAAGCCACAGACTACGATTACGGGCTCAGAGCCATAGATTTTGCAGGCAATACAGGTAACTGGTCCAATATCAGTGCTACAACGGCTGCAGCAATAACTACCACATCCAGCTCCTCCGGCGGAGGGGGCGGAGGGGGAGGGGGCTCCACAGGTGAAGAGTATGAGAACATCGCCTTCAAGGACGTACTCACAGTATACGCAGGAAAGGACGAGATTGTGGACTTTGATTTTAATGATGAGAAGAACGATATTGATTATGTCCGCTACCTGTCACTGAAGAACGCGGGAAAGATCACAGTTACCATCGAGGTTCTAAAGAACACTTCCACGTTTTCCAATAGTGCAGCTTCCGGCACAGTTTACAAGAACATCAACATCTGGGTCGGGAAAACAGGTTATGCCACAAAGGAAAATATCAAGGATCCTGCAATCGGATTCCGGATTGACAGGGAATGGTTGCTTGACAATGATATCGATCAGTCATCCGTAGAGCTTCAAAGATACTCAGAAGGGGCATGGAACAAGTTATCCACCGAAATGTCCGGCTCTGACGAAGACTATGTTTATTTTGAAGCAAAGACACCCGGATTTTCACCTTTTGCCATTACAGGCATGAGCACAGAGACTCAGACAGGTACCACCGTTGAAGGTACTGTCCTGATGGAAGAAGAAATCGAAACGAATGAAAGTTCTCTTGAAAAGAAGACATCCGAGTCGGAGACAGGCTCTTCGACATCCAGTACAGTGTTATGGACCTATGCAGGATTTGCAGGACTAATCCTTACCATCGCTTACTTTGTGATAAGAAAACAGCAAAATTAATATTATGATGCTGACCATTAAGCGCTGGAGAATCAGACTTGAAAAAAGCAGTCCTTGGTATAGAGGGTACCGCATGGAATCTCAGCGTTGCCATTGTAAATGAAAAAGATGTCATATCGGAAGCTACTGATATGTACGTCCCTCCAAGCGGAGGGATTCACCCACGTGAAGCGGCACAGCATCATGCAAAGTATGCTTCACTTATGGTAAAAAAGGCCCTGGACGAAGCTCAGGAAAAGGGTATCGAAGTATCCGATATCGACGCCATCTCTTTTTCACAGGGACCCGGACTTGGTGCCTGCCTGCGTACCGTGGCAACCGCTGCAAGGATGCTTGCGATAACTCTGGATGTTCCGCTCGTTGGTGTGAATCACTGTCTGGCCCATGTCGAAGTGGGTCGCTGGAAGACACCTGCTGATGATCCCGTTACACTTTATGTCAGTGGTGCCAATTCACAGGTGCTTGCATACAGGATGGGAAAGTACCGCGTTTTTGGTGAAACCCTGGACATAGGTCTCGGAAATGCCCTGGACAAGTTTGCAAGGAGTGCCGGTCTCAGCCATCCAGGGGGTCCGAAGATCGAGCAGCTGGCCGGACAGTCAGATAACTACATACCCATGCCCTATGTTGTAAAGGGAATGGATCTTTCTTTCTCAGGACTCTCGACAGCAGCAACCGAAAGCCTGACAAAGTATCCTCTTGAGGATGTGTGTCACTCCCTGCAGGAAAATGCCTTTGCCATGGTTGTGGAGGTGACGGAGCGTGCACTTGCCCATACAGAAAAGAATGAGGTTTTGCTTGCCGGTGGTGTGGGAGCTAACGCACGTCTCAGGGAAATGCTTGATATAATGTGTGAGGACAGGGGAGCATCCTTCTATGTGCCTGAAAAGAGATTCATGGGAGATAACGGAGCCATGATAGCGTATCTGGGACTGCTCATGTATGAAGCAGGGGACACTCTGGACATTGGAGATTCACATGTGAATCCCAATTTCAGACCTGATGCCGTGGATGTAAGCTGGCGTGAATAAAAGATGAGGTTATAAGATGTATCTTACAAGGGGTGCCGAAGCCACTGTCAAACTGGAAAATGAATTAATTGTCAAAGAAAGAGTGCCTAAAAGGTACCGCCTCAAGGAACTTGACGAGCGAATCCGGAAGGAACGTACAAAGGCCGAGGCACGCCTGATATCCGAAGCCAGGCGTCTGGGAATTCCTACACCAATAATACATGATATTCAGAACTCGACAATTGTGATGCAGTACGTTCCGGGAACCCCACTCAAACATGTGATCGACGAAAGCCTTAGCCAGCAACTTGGGGAGCTCGTGGGCAGACTGCATACAGGAGGAATCATTCACGGAGACCTCACGACTTCAAATCTCCTGCATTACAAGGACAGGATATATATGATAGATTTCGGACTGGCTTTCATGGATCCCGGGATAGAGGCAAAAGGCGTGGACATACATGTCCTCTTCCAGACTTTTGAAAGCACACACCACGATCATGAAGCACTTACAGATGCATTCTGCAAAGGATACAGACAGACATGCGAAAATGCAGAGGAAGTTCTGGAAAGAGTAAAGGAAATAGAAAAGAGAGGAAGATATGCATAAGATAGTTTTTGTGACGGGAAATAAAGGCAAGTTCGGAGAGGTAAAGGAAATACTTGAGGCAAAAGACATCGAAGTTATCCAGAACAGGGACGGATACCCCGAGCTACAGGAAGATGACCTTGAGCCAATAGCAGCCTACGGTGCAAAATGGGCTTCTGAAAAACTGGGAATGCCGGTTATGGTAGATGATTCAGGCCTGTTCATTAAAGCACTTAACGGCTTCCCTGGCCCGTATTCTGCTTTTGTTGAAGAGAATCTGGGTAACAAAAAAGTCCTCAGGCTTATGGAAGATGAAAAGGACCGATCTGCGACATTTAAATCCGTCATCGGATACTGTGAACCCGGCGGCGAGCCCGAAGTATTCACAGGAACCGTAGAGGGAAAAATATCCTTTGAGGAACGCGGTACGGGCGGTTTCGGATACGACCCTATTTTCGATTATAACGGGAAGACATTCGGTGAGCTTGGAAATGAAGAAAAGAATAAGGTCTCACATCGCAGAAGAGCCCTGGATAAATTCTTTGAGTGGCTGGATTAAAGCATACTGCACAGGGAGGAGTGGGTTGAAAGACAGAAGTTTCTGGAAGGACACGGACGGTATCGATACAGTTCCCCAGAAAATGATCTTTTACCTCATGATCACCGGAGTAATCCTTGTACTTGTTGCAGTTTCGTGGAACAATGTTTCTATATACCTTACTGATTCACAGATTGAAAAAGAGGTCAACAGCCTTTCGGTAGAACTGCTTTCAATACAGAAAGGATACCCGAGGGACCTGAGTGAAGTGGACGGTACCGAAGGCTCCATGTGTGTGGTACAATTATCTCTCCCTGACAGCGTGCAGTACCTGTCGCTGGGAGTGGATCCCGATCCTGACCTTGACGGAAATCTCAGTAACTCCGTCTGGAATGCTGAAAACAATACCATTATCATCCAGCATTATAATGGTGTTAAGAAGAGATTTCTTATCGGCGGTGAGAGAATTAATTTCCGGAAAGGTAGTCTTGATAAAAACGGAAACTGGAACCTGGATACCAATAATCTCTCCGAAAATAAAGGAATCGTGGTTCAGAATCCTGTTACAGGTGAATTCATATTCGAACTTGTACTATACGATAAAAAATACACCCTTTCCCATTTTTGAGTTGCCGATCCGGATTACCGATCAGTATCTCAGCAGGATATACTTTTCATTGAAGTAAGCACCAGGAGTTGTAAAGTCGAACACCACAAGAGCTCCTGCTTCCGGCCTGACCTGGAATGATACTTCGGTTCTTGGTTTGAGACCTTCGTAGTCCTCATCATCTTCTCCGAATACCTGACGGATATCCACTATGATCTCCATGATATCCCCGGTCCTCAGCACAGGCTGAGTGGCTTTGAATGCTGCCTGATCACGGGAGCGTATCGGACTGACTGAGAAGTACTCTTCTGTAGGAGTGTGTATCTCAGTGCTTGTATCCGCTGTATCGTATCTTATATTGGCAACATGCTCACCGTCTGAAAGATATATGATCAGTTGTGAAAGATCTACATCCTCACTACCCGGACCAAGGGATACTGAAATGTGCAGTTTTGTGATCTCACCGTAATCCACAATATCATCAACAACTATAGTACCGGAAGTAGTACCTGAAGTCGTATCTACCGTGAAATTATGATTGCCTTCCTGTGAAAAACGATACTCATAGAAAGAGCCAGCCTCTATGGGAACAGCAGATTGACCATCAACTGAAACATTGAAAGCTTCGGCATCAGATATCCATTCAACCATATGGCCTTTAGAAATCGATAAATTAGCAGGAGACACAGTTCCGTTTGAAACCGTTACTGTAGAATAAGCTGCACGTTCACCTTCCACACGGTCAACACGCATGTTGGAAGCTACCTCCCTGGTAGTCTCCTGACCTGTCTGAGATGCCTTCTGCTGAAGTACACCGGATGTTTTGATAAGGAGTGCTGATGCTACTGCAGCTACCAGTACCATGGATATGAAAATGATTAGGGTACCTATACCTACCTGTGCACGGCTGTCGCTGTGCATTGTCTGCTTCTGATTTGCTTTCGTGCGACTTCCCTCATCAACGTTTTAGCAATCGTGTAACAAGAGTATATAGTTTATAGTATATTAATGCTGTTATTTAACAGAAGTTGAAATTAACAGACTAATATACTGAGATACCATATCATCTCAAACGTTACACAACATAATATAACATACCTAATATTTAAATTATACCATTAATATGTTATTTCAAATATAATATGAAACATATCAGACAAAATAAGCTTTATCCAGAAGAATAGCTCTTGCCGGTGCTGCCTCGCATCCATGAAGTTTCAAAGGAAGGCAGATAAAACTATACAGACCGGACTCAGCTTCGCAAAGGTTCAGGTTTTCCACAATATTTATTCCATTCTCCAGAAAAAGTCTGTGATTTTCCAGAGACGGAGCAATATCCACGGAAAGAGTGTCAATGCCGACTGTCCTGAAACCATGATCCACTATCCAGGAACCTGCATCTGATCGCAAAAATATTTGATCCGCCGGAGAACTTCTATCCTCATTGTCACAGGAAGAACCGGTCCTTATCAGCAAAATACAGGCATCATCAGCATCACCATCAAAGCTTTCCAGAGCAAGGTCCAGATCCTCAGCGGAAATGTCCGCGCTCACAAAGGACAGATCAAGAAGAAGAGCCAGACCCATCAGTGATTCAAGTGGAATCTTTTCAACATGAGACCCGCCTTCAAATATATGAGCAGGGGCATCCACATGGGTCCCTGTATGAGTACCGAATGTGACCCTGGAGACAGCATATCCTTCGAAATCAACCGAGGCAACAGATTCAATCACAGTTTCCGGGTCGCCAGGATATACGGGAGTCTCAGGAGATATGCCTTCAGTGATGTCGATGATTTTCCTGTGCATTTTAAACACTTATAACAGGACTAACTTTTCAGAAAACGCAAGGAATTATCAAGTACCGCATTTGCCTGTCTTTCACTAAGTCCTGCGCCCATGGCAATCAGTTTCGCATAATCACGGGTAATGAGATTATCGGGACTATGTGCATCGGTATCCACAACAAGTGTGGCACCTGCCTCAATTCCGGTATTTGCTACATGACCGTTTGTCCTGTTATGTCCGTTACGTGCAGTGATCTCAAGGCACACATCATTTTCACGGGCAGTCTCAGCTTCCTCAAGAGTGATAAATCCGGGATGTGCAAGAATGTCAACATCACTAAGTTCGACGGCTGCGGCATTGGTACCGGGCATAACAGGCTCGCTGATAGTTTCACCATGTACCACAACGATCTCAGCACCCAGCTCTTTTGCCTTCTTTGCCAGCGGAGCGATCTTTCTTGGTGGCACATGCGTTATTTCGACACCCACTACAACCTGTATGTCAAGCTCATCTTCCAGATATTTGGCCTTGCTGACATTTTTCAGGACATGTTCGACATTGGAATAATCAACGTGGTCGGTAATCCCTATCGCCCTGTAACCCTTTACCACAGCCCTTCTTACCAGCTCACTGGGAATCAGTTCCCCATCACTGAAAATAGAATGAGTATGCATATCTATCATGAAAACACCTTTATCCGAAATTTATACATGCCTATGCATCTAACTCTAATAAAACCATCCATGAGCTTAAAATCCGGGAGCCTTTATTTATCGGCAAGATTCATATTCCATAATTATAATCTAGCTACTATCGTATTTCTATCAGGAAGGATGAAAAATTGACAGGAATCAGAAGACTGGTGCTTGATGTACTAAAGCCTCACCATCCATCGATCGTAGAGTTCTCCCAGACACTCAGTGTAATTGACGGTGTCTATGGTGTAAACCTCAGTCTTTATGAAGTGGATCAGCAAACAGAAACTGTGAAGATAACGATCGAAGGAGACGATCTGGATTATGAGGCCATAAAAGATTCCATAGAGAATCTCGGTGCCGTGATCCACAGCGTGGATGAGATCGCTGCAGGTAAGAGGCTGGTTGAGGAAGTGGAAACGCTTCAGGAAAGATAAAATCTTAAATCTGTAATCATAGCCTAAGTATTTTTGTAAGCCTTTACAAGGTTGTCCATGATTCCTTCATGTTCAACAGGGAACCGATCAGAGGTGAATATCTTTAATGATTCATGATAGGCATCTGCTGCCTTTTCTGAATTTGCTTTCTTGTTTTCAATCTTGGAAAGTTCAAAATATGAATTGCCCAGATTATTTTGAACAGTAGCATATTCCAATGGTTGAGTATCCATGGACAGGATTGTAAGAGCTTCTTTATACGCAGTAATTGCCTTATTGATATGAAATTCCTGATCAGAAATCTTTGACAATTCCAGATAGGTGTTACCGAGATTGTTCTGTACACCTGCATATTCAACGGGATATACATCTTTTCTGAAAACCCTTAATGACTCATTATAGTGACTTATGGCAGTCAGGAAGTATTCTGAATTATTGTGATGAACACCCATTTTCCTGTAGGCATTTCCAAGCTTGTTGTTAAGCGAAGCAAAATAAAAAGAATCACGTGCCATTGAGAAGTACTGGAGCGATTGCTCATAGGAAGCTATAGAAATTTGAATATCATTTTCCCTGTTGTTCATTCCATGTAACTTTAAATATGCATCACCCATACCATACTGGACAAGGGCAAACTCCCGGGGATAAGAATCCTGCGTAAGATAGTTTTTCGCCATTGTGTATGCAGAGATGCTTTTTTGTAAATTTGTAGAATTATGAGTCTGATAAGCTATTTCTTCGTAGGTTTTACCGAGATAATAATAATTAAGACCGTATTCTTTTTGAAAATTATCAGGAGAAATTACTTCAAAAACCGATTCATAAATATTTACAGCCTGTTCATAATTCCCGTTTTTGCGGTGATTATCAGCTCTTTCCCATAAGCTTTCTACTTTACTTATTGTTTGCTCTGTTGTATAATAATCAAAAAGCATGGAGCCAGCTACTATGAAAATCGCAAGTAACGCAATTATAGCTATGTATTTGGGAACTTTCATTGGAACATTTGACATTGAGCCGGATTCCCACCGTTATTGTGAACGTATTATTAACGAAGCGGTAAAAATAAGTTACTATGTCAGGCAAATCAATAATATCCAGCCGGACTAAAAAACGAAATTTCAGGAATTCACTTTACGGACAACATCCGCAAAAGCGAAATTGGGTTTTACGTCCTTAATCTTAATCCTCACACGGTCGCCAATTTCAACATCCTTGACGAAGACCACAAAGCCTTCTATAAGAACCGCTCCGTCTCCGCTTGATCCAAGCTCATTTATCTCAACATCGAACTCATCCCCTCTGCGAACCGGGGCCGTAAGGAATTTCTTACCAACCACATATGTCTCGGCACTCTGTGAGCGTGAAGCCTGTGGTGAGTAGGAACGTGTGAATGTGAAATTATTTCTCACTTCATCAAGGAAATCCTTGAACATATCGCCCTGGAAGACCTTTACAACGAAGTTGCCTCCGGGTTTTAGTATCTTCTTGGCGCATTCAAGGGCTGAGGTGGTGAGGTCTATGGATCTTGCGTGATCCAGACTCCAGTTTCCCGAAAGGTTCGGTGCGGCGTCACAGATGACAACATCGGCACCCGCCTTACCAACCATATCAAATATCTGTGCTATGGTCTTATCCGAGGTGATGTCGCCTTTTATCGTTTCAACACCTTCGATGGGACTGATCTTCTTAAGATCTACACCAACGATCCTACCGCCGGAGAGCTTTTTTGCAACCTCGAGCCATCCACCGGGTGCGGCTCCAAGATCCACTACCGTGTCCCCGCGTTTGATCACATTATGCTTTTCATTGATCTGGAAAAGCTTGTAAGCAGCCCTGGATCGAAAACCCTCGTCCTTGGCCCTCCAGTAATAAGTATCCCGTCTGTCTCTTGCCATAAGAATCTGCTACCTGATTAAATCCAACTATCAAATAACTTATGCCGATTTCAGGGCTTCTATTCTCTCACTGAGAGTACTAATCTCCGACTCTAGATCGGACATATCGTCCTGAAGCCAGAAACTATAATCATAATACTGGTTCAGAATGTCGCTGTACCACTCTTCAAGGCCCTCAAGGTCTTCGAAACGGGCCTTTTCCTGATCCAGAGAATCGATCTTACTCTCAAGGTTCTTTATTCTTTTGTGGAGGTTGCGGTGAAACCTGTCTGCTGCCTTACTGAGGTCCACTTCCCTTTCAGACATCTGCAGTATATCTATCACTTCACTCAACTCGAAGGGTACTTCAGGAAAGGCATTGGGACCGGGAATGTAATAGGAATGCTCATCCTCTTCAAGTCCTGAAACCTCCTCCCAGGAAACAACGGCTACCAGATGCTCCTTTTCAGCTTCATCACACATATCCCTTATAGAAGACTCGGATAGCGTAACATTATCCCTGAGAAGAGAGAGTTCCTTTGATATGGAATATAACTCTTCGATGTTCAGGGCACCTAACGCATCGATAATTCCACAGAGCTCTTCTTTATTTTTCATCGTAACTCAACCTGTTAAAGCCTGTATCTGCGATAGACAAGTAACTGTTTCATCAGATCGGGTATGTTATGCTTCTCGACACGGATATCCGACGAAGAGAATACCTGCTCAATATCCTGAGCCAGGTCTGTGATCATTTCTTCTGCGAGCTGGCGATCACCTGCCATGCAAATATAGTCAATGGAATCCTCATATTCATCGATCAGGTCTCTGAGAGCCGGCTTCACCTTGTCGATATGATGTGCTATATCCTCATCCCTCAGACGTTCGAATCTTCTCTGGCTGAATCCTCCTTTAGCATGCTTTGCCTTGACACTGCTTTTTACGAGTCTGGAGGTATCGATCTTCTCCGAATCAGAAGAATATCCAAGCAGTGATTCTCCTGCGTGTGCTACCAGAACCAGGATGCTGGCTCTGGTCCTTAGCAGTTCGAGTACAGGAGCGATGTCAAAAGTATTTCCTGTGCTCCAGCAGGATCGTTTTAAAGGCAGAGGAGGAACGATCAATTCAGTGATCATGAAATCCGGAGAATAGAAGAGCACAATGCCTGTGGATGAGTCCACTTTATCCACCATCGCAATGGTTTCACTGTCAAGCATTTCCAGAACATCATCATAGTTATCTATGTTCTCCAGCCTTGAACCTGCAGCAATGTACACAGTAATAAGCGAATCAACAGGATCTTTTACGGACGAGAGTGCCAGAAGGAATTCTTCTGTCCTTTGTTTGCTGAACCGGTCAGTACGACTGAAATATAGTTCTCCCGAGGCGTCCTTTCTTGCCTGTTCAAGTTCATGTTCGAGGGTCTGAAGTCTTACCTCGGCTGCTTTGAGCTTTTCCTCAGCTTCCTGTTTTGCAGCAACTGCCTTTTTTTCCGATGCTGCACTTTTTTCATACCTTTTATTGGCGGTATTTACATCCAGTTCAAGTTCGAAGAGATGCGACTGAAGCTTACTGATCTCTTTTTCCAGCTCTTCTTTACCGGAGTATTTTCTGAAGATGTAGTTGATATTGTCAAAGACTCCTTCTTTTTCAGACATCTAAATGCAATAGAGATGTCCTGTATAAAAAATCTGTCTATTGTCGAATGCCAGATAACGCTGCATTGCGGTGATTAAAAAGAATAATGAAATAAAAAAATGAAAAATATCAGGCATCCATGGCAAGACGGAAGCCTATGGTGGAATCATCGTCACGGGGATCCTGTCTTTTTCTGTATGCTGACTCCAGTGCATTTGCATTGCTGGAATAGCCACCGCCTCTGGCAATCCTTAAGGATCCGGCTCCTTTATCGACTGCACTGCCATCTTCCTGTGCATCTGAATAACTGTCCAACCAGCTATCCTGTACCAGCTCCCATACATTGCCATGAACATCGTAAAGGCCCCAGGGATTAGGGAGTTTTTGACCTACCTCATGTGTTTTATCGTAGGAATTTTCCTGATACCATGCGTAGTCACCGAGGAAAGGACCTTCTTCGTCATCAACCTCCCCGAAGGAATAAAGAGTGCTTGTCCCTGCCTTTGCAGCATATTCCCATTCGGCCTCGGTCGGAAGCCTGTACTTTGTAGTATCTTCCATCTCATTGAGTTTGTCGATGAATTCCTGTACCTGATTCCATGATATACTTTCAACAGGCAAATCATCGCCCTTGAACTCGGAAGGATTATTTTCCATCACTTCTTCCCACTGTGCCTGGGTTACTTCATAGGTTCCGATATAGAATGCATCGTTGAACCTTACTTCATGAATGGGTTGAGAGTATGCATACTTTGATGTACCCATGTCAAAACTTCCGGCTTCTATTTTCTGAAATTCCATTCCGATAGAGTTGGTAAACTCATCACCGGAATCGCCGCTTGCTGCCGAGCTGCTTACTGTGCTACCGCTGCCACTATCATCGGAAGCGCATCCTGCAACTGATATAGCCACAAGGAGCACTGCCAGGATCGTTATTAGTTTTTTTCTGCCAATCCGCATAACTACCACTTGATTTATTTTTTCAGACATTATGATATTAATAGATGTCTATTTTGTTACATGGCGACAGTAGTTGCTTATACATTATTTTCATATAACTGTGAGGCCATACACAAATTTAATTAAAAATAAATATATAAATAATAACATCATTCAGACTGGTTTGTGGTTAGAAGATGAAAAGAATAAGAGTACTACTTATAAGCATATTACTTATAGCAAGCACAGGACTGGGTTGCGTCGGCTTGTCTGAAGAAGCATCTCCTGAATCAGGCGATATTACAATAGGTGCATTATTGCCACTTACCGGCAATCTCGAGTCAATAGGGCAGGCAAGCCAGACTGCGCTTGAAGAATCGCAAGAGGATGTAAACGGTTATTTTTCAGGACTTGGCTCCGAAAAAAATGTGGAAATTGTCGTGAAAGATACTGAGAGCGATCCGGAAACCGCACTGGAGAAGCTCAGGGAACTTGACGAGATGGGAATAAAGATCGTTATCGGACCTCAGGCAAGTGAGGAAGCTGAAGCTGTTCTTGAATACGCAACTGAGAATGGTATCGTACTTATCAGCACTGCATCAACGGCTCCCTCTTTAGCAATCCCCGATGATAATCTGTACAGGTTTGTTCCTGATGACACAAACCAGGGCGCAGTACTGGCCACACTCATGGGAGAAGACAATGTTACCGCGGTTGTACCTGTATACAGGGATGACGTATGGGGAAGCGGATTAACTGATGAAGTGAAAAAGAACTTTGAAGATCGTAATGGCACATTCCTCGAAGGTGTGGTCTACGATGCAGATAATGAGAATCTCTCCACAGAGATAGAAAAGCTAAATGATGAGGTTACGTCAGCCACTACAGAATACGGAAATGAAAATGTAGCCGTGTTCCTTGCCTCATACAGTGAAGCAACTGAGATTTTCTCCCTTGCACAGGACTATTCTGCACTCTCTGATATCAAATGGTATGGCAGTGACGGCATAGCACTGAACGAGGAGCTCATAAGGGACAATGATTCTGCCGCATTTGCTGCTGAAGCGAATATTATGACACCGATATACGGATATGAGGAAGAGAATGACAGGTACATGGCCATCGAATCAAGAGTGGAGGAAAAACTGGGAAGACTTCCTGAAACATATGCACTGGCCGCATATGATGCACTCTGGATAGCTACATTCGTAGATCTTGATTCTGTACCGGAAAGCGATGAAAGTATCAGGCTGGCAATGAACACCCTGACTGACACATACTTCGGAGTCACCGGCTGGACAAAACTCGATGAGAACGGTGACAGGGAAAACTGGGACTATGACATCTGGACAATTTCCGAAACGGATTCTGGCCATCAGTGGGAACGTGCCGCAAGATACCAGGTCGATCCGGGAGAAGAAGGAAAATTGATATTTGTTGAGTGAATGGTGGTGCCTTGCACCACTATCTTTTATTTTTCTATTGATTTTGCTACCTGTTTTCAATTATAAGCCGAACATATCCAGAGGGATTGGTATCGATTGAATTAAAAGATACACAGATTAGAAATTACCCAACCTTCTTAAATACTAAAAAGCCACTTACCACAAATATATCGGACTTAAAGGAAGAAAAACTAATGGACTTAGAACCACTGAAAAAACTAGACAATTTAAGAAGTGTTTCTTTCGAAGGCTGCAATTGCTTTATACATGAAGATCATCGGTGGGTTTTACCAGTTATCCATGATGCCCAGGTAAAAGAAATACTTCCAAAGCCCTGTACAATAATTATATTTGATGCACATCATGACGCTTCAGATCCAATTTGTCCTGAAGATATTCGTGAGTTAAGAAAATCTGGTTTTGACACTTCTGATTTAATTGATTTATGCAAAAACAAGTTGAAAAAGATGGATGACGATTGGTTAAAAGCAGGAATGGAACTGGGACTTATTGATGATGTAGTCATATTTGGAGTTGATAACTATTTTGATAAAGAAAAACTTCGAGAATATGAAGATCATTGTGGAGTTAAACACAGAATCGAAATGATACAGTCCATAATTAGTGAATTAAGTGATAATCAAGGAGATCTGAATGATTTAGCTAGAAGTAAAGAGCTTTGCGGGTTATGGGATATTTTAGGTTGGGAATATAGTCCCGAACATGGGTTCATGTTTTCAGACGATAAAAAAAGTATTCTTTTAGATATTGATCTTGACTGCTTTGCTGTCTTTTGGAGAGAATACCATTTTCCATGGCCACATGAAGTCTTTGAAAATGAATTTTTCAGACCTAGCCAGCATTCAACAACGTCTGGATGGAATGCTGCAAAATTTTTGGAGGAATTTATTAGTCGAGCTGCTTTAATAACTATTGCTGAGGAGCCTGATTTTTGTGGTGGAATCGAAAAATCAAATATTATTTTTGATCGTGTCAATAAATATCTATTTCAAAAAAGACTTTCAATTGAAGCTGAATAACAAAAATAATGAATATTATTGACAATTCTATCAAAATTAATATGGCTTGAATAAATGATAGAAATAGACAATGCTACATATAAAAGTAATAATGTGGATCCAAGTACTCCATATTTTGTGCTTCAGTTTCTCCCATTACTTTACCCACTTTTCGCGAAACTGAAATAGTAACTGGCATTTTAGAATATACAAATGTATTATTCCAGTCAAGCTTAGTTAGTGATATTATTTCCTGACAAACCTGTAATAAAGAGGTATCTAGATTGAAAGGTTTAATTTTAAGAGCGCTAGGGATTGAAAAACCGGGATAGGTACCTAGTGATGGAACAAAACCTGTTGTGAACAAAAATCCGATAGACTCATCTTTCAGTGACAAAAAAGTTCCTCGTAAAACAGGATAAGATGTTTGAGTGAATAACTTTAAATTTGAATTTAAAATAGTTATGAAATCTCTTAACTCAACATTGTTTGTGGCATCTTTGAATCCTTCTAGTTCATCATCCCAGAAGTTGGAACTCTTGTGAACTACAATTCTTGAAGGATAATTTTTTCTTATTGATTTATAATGTTCTAAAACATAAGTTATTAGATTATAAGCATCATTTTTAGAAAGATGAGGACTATTAGGATATTCTTTGTTTATCCAACTGAAAGATTCACCTCTCAACACAAAACTTTCTCCTGTATCTAAGAAAATTTGCGCTAGACTTGCCCTTCTTGTCTCTTCTCCTTTTTCTTTGAAGAAGGAAATACCTACATAACAAGTATTTTCCTCTAAATGTGTTAGTTTCCAAGGGTGACCTCTTTGGCATTTGTATAGCATTCCTACAACAATATTCCAAGCGACTAAACATCTCTCTTGGGTTCCTTTAAGCAAGAGCGTTTCATATCTTATTACCTGTGTAGGGATTTTCAATTGCATCCCAACTAGTTTAATTCGACTATGAAAATCATCGACTCCGACTTTTATAGTAGGTTTATTTGTACCAGAACATTCGCATATTTCATAGAATTGTTGAGGTATACTTATTAAAATAATATCAGGAGGAGTTTCCTTTTCATAAATTATTTTTAATTTCCATTTTATAATATCCAAAGCTTTCTTCGACGAAAATCTTGCATTTTTTATTTCATGAAAATCATGCATATCGATAACAGATTCCCACTCTGGATTAAATACAAATTTAAAACCCAAGTTTGAACTGGAATCTAACCCTGGAAAAGGGATTTTCCATGGTTTAATCTCACCTGAGGGAGAGATTTTATTTTGGAACGATTTGAATAATTGTTTTGTTAAGGCAATTGATTTCGATGAACCAATTATACCAACTTTGAATTCCCTCAAATCTTGAATCTGTAAACCCGAAAAACGTGGCCCATATTTAATTAATCCAATACAAGGATTTAATGAAGTGCCACCGTTTTTGAAAAGTAAATGTGGTTCTTGGATATAATCAACGTGAAAGTCATCCACAGTTATTCCTCATAGTCGGTTATTTGAGAATAGAAATTATCCTCATAATCAAAATTTTCATTAAATACTTCTCCAATTTGTGCTTTGCAGTCTATTTCAAATAACATTTCTTTAAAAGAAAACTGATTCTTTGAAAAATGATCAAAGTTAAATAAATTTGATTGCGAATGCTTAGTCCACTCTGGAAGACCAATAGCCTTCAATAAAAAGAATAATTTACTTTTTTCATTATCGTTAAATGCTTTAATTGGAGCAAACTTATAATTCAATTTCTTTGCATTTTCACCTTTAATTAGTCGCTTCCCATTAGTACTAAACAATCTAAAGTTGTCAAATATAGCGTAAAACTTGCCATTTAGTTCTATAACATCAAATTTAATACTTCGATGAGATACAAAATTAACTGAACCATCAGCCCTTCTATATACTTTTGATAGATATCTTAATTTTTCATCTTTGACTTTTACCTTTATTTCATCTTGATTTAAATTTCTATGAGGATTATACAGAGCCTTTCGTTTTCGATCATAATAAAAACCCTTTTGGAATGCACTTAAGATAATTTGACTTCTAATTAACTGAGAAACAAGCTTATTCTCCTGTACTATATCAATATTTGAAAACTTAAAACTGCCATATGAATTTACTTCACAATATTCTGACAATACATCCTCAGGAATTTCTTCAACTGAGTACAATATACCATTGTACTGTACAAAACTATCGGCAAATGGTTGTTTCCAAAAGTTGTTAAATTTACTTTTAGCCTTCAATTTAGCTTTAAATAAAAATTGAGGGTAAGAATCAACTAAAAATATATTGCTATCCAATTTCTCAGTTTCATATACAATTTTTTCAGTATCATCGAGATAATCTGCTTTAGAATCGTAAATATTATCAGCTTTTATTTGCTCAATCGTCTGCAACAGTTTAATGTAACTAGTTTTCCAAACATCGGTAGAATTCACAAATGAACAAAATTTTTCAAAATTTAAACTTTGTTCTTTTAATGTACCACAAACTTTAGTATAAAATGATTTTAACTCTGTTTCAGATTGTTTCGTTAATTCAAATATTTGTTTCCATTTGCGTGCATTAGATACATCTGCAGCGAAAATAATTAAATTAAATTCCTCTTTTGAATATAATAAACAGTACTTTCCGTATTCTACCAAAAAATTTAAATCAGTCAAGCTTAATTTTGTATCTTTTATTTCAACTACGGTTTTTTTATTACCATCGACTTTTGGATTCCTAAAAATCTTATCTTGAAAAACGCCTTCAATATTTGAATCATACTCTAAGAAATAACCCTTTAGACCTAACAACTCAATTACTTTTTTTCCATATTCCTCACTTTTTTGAGTTGTTGCTTCCCTTTCCCCTTCTAAATTGATAAAAGCCATATAATCATCTTGACTTAGGAAATAATGAAATATTTGAATACAATATCAGTTTAATTCCTTAAATAAGTTAAGAATTTTAAGGATAGAAAGGATAAGTGATTTCAAATGCATAATTCAAATTACTACCCAACCTTCTTAAATACTAAAAATCCACTTATTTAATCAAAAAAGGACAGAATATGCCTCAAAATCCAAATGAACATCCCACCCTCTGGATAAAATCCACTAAATCCGGCTCACTTCAGGGAAAGACTATCGTGCTTGCGGTCACAGGCAGCATAGCTGCCGTCAGGACAGTGGAGCTTGCCCGGGAACTTATCCGCAGGGGTGCGGATGTACATGCTGTAATGAGCGAGGCTGCAGAGTGGATAATCAACCCCATTGCCCTGCATTATGCCACAGGTAACGAGGTTATCACCGAAATAACAGGAAAGGTGGAGCATGTGGAATTCTTCGGAGATCAGGGCAGGGCGGATCTTTTGCTTATCGCCCCTTCCACTGCCAATACCATAGGGAAGATCGCTGCAGGGATAGACGATACACCTGTGACGACCTTTGCCACAACTGCTATAGGAGCGGGAAAGCCTGTGATGGTGGTGCCTGCAATGCATGAGGATATGTACAAGCATCCCGCTGTTGTGGAGAATATAGAGAAGGTCAAGAGTTGGGGCATCGATTTTGTCGGGCCCAGGATTGAGGAAGGCATTGCCAAGATAGCCGGCAATGATGAAATTGTTCTTGAGACCGAGCGCCGGACGGGCAACAAAAGTCTGGCCGGGAAAAAGATACTCATTACAAGCGGTTCAACTGCCGAAGCCGTTGATCCGATACGCATACTCACTAACAGAGCATCGGGGAAAACCGGAATCGAACTGGCAATGGAAGCCTATCGCAGAGGAGCAGAGGTCACCATTACACACAGGGAAAGGCTTGGAATAAGCGGAATTAATGAGATCCATGCAGAAAGCGCAGAGCAGATGACAAATGCTGTGCTTGAGGAGCTCGGAAGAGGTTATGATTTACTAATAAGTGCGGCTGCAATTGCCGATTATACAGTTGACCCGGCTCAGACCAAGATCAAGTCAGGAGATGATCTTACATTATCCTTTAAACCCACACGCAAGCTCATCAAAGAGGCAAGAGCCGCATATCCTGAAGTGAAAATCGTTGGATTCAAGGCTGAAACCGGCATTGGTAAAGAGGAACTTTTCAGGCGTGCACAGGCTACACTGGAAAACTCGGGGCTTGACATTATCGTTGCTAATGATGTCAGTTCCGGAGGAATGGGAACGGATGAGAACAGTGTACACATAATCCGACCGGGCAGGAAAGATCAGCCCAGTATCAGCGGTTCTAAATCAGCGATTGCTGCTGCCCTCATAGATGAGATCACTATAATACTTTCTTCAGGGGAAGAAAACTAATGCCAGCGGACAGGATCAGTGCAAAGGCTTTTGCACCGGCTCATATTACCGGATTCTTTGAAGTGCATGATAATATCGACCCTTTAAGGAAAGGTTCCACAGGTTGCGGAATAGTACTTCATGAAGGTATTGAGACCACCGTAAGTTGCGGAGAGGGGATTGAAAAAACAACCGTACTGCTTGACGGTGTAGAAGTAAAGGGAAGTACGATTCGTACTGTTGTCGAAAGTTTAACTGACAGACCTGTGAAAGTAGAATGTAAAGCAGACATACCCATTGAATCAGGTCTTGGCGCATCGGGTGCAGGCGCCCTCGGAACGGCATATGCACTCAATTGCGCACTTGAGCTGAACCTCACAGCCAGTAAACTGAACCAGATAGCACATGTTGCGGAAGTTAAGAACAGCAGCGGGCTCGGAGACGTGGCTGCCCAGTCACTTGGAGGAGTGGTGATAAGAAAGACACCCGGTGCTCCTGGAATCGGAAACTATGACAGGATTCCGGTAAAAGAGCAGGACATCTGGTGTGTGGTGCTTGGCGAGCTGTCAACATCATCCGTACTCAGCAACAGGGAAGCTGTTGAGAGCATCAATCTTGCCGGAAGGTCTGCAATGCAGAGGTTAATGGAAAAACCCACACTGGAGAACTTCATGCTCTGCTCCAGGGATTTCACTGTTAATACAGGCCTGGCGGACAATACGATAACAGATATAATGGAAACTGTGGAATCCAAAGGCGGAATAGCATCCCAGGCGATGCTCGGGAACACCGTGTTTGCGGTGGCAAGGGAAACAGAAGCTGATGAAAAGATCACAGATGCACTTTCCGAATACGGGGAAGTGCTGAATTACAAGATCAATACCGGCAGTATAAAGATCATTTGAGGATACGGGTAATTATAGATGCACCCTGAAACAGTATCTTGACTCATTGAACAAAGGTCTCAAAAGGAAAAGAACAATAAAATTCTTGATTTAAATACACCAGCCCAGGATAAGGAGAAGACAGACCCAATGACAGACATTCCCAGAGAACATCCCAGATATGAATCCCTTATGACAAGGGAGAGAATCGTAGAGGGAATCGGTATCGGCATTACGAGCAAACAGGGCCTGGTGGCTCAGGGAAGAGGAGAGGCCTTCGATTATCTCATAGGAGAACGGACTACCGAATCCGCTGCCTTTGCCGAGCGGGCTGCTGTGGCACATATTCTTCTTGCTGAAAATCCCATAATCTCTGTAAACGGGAACACTGCAGCCCTTGTACCCGAGAGTATGGTTACGCTTGCGGACGTGACCGGAGCTACACTGGAAGTTAATCTTTTCCACAGAAGCGATGCCAGGGTTCACAGGATCATAGAACATCTCAAATCCCATGGTGCCGGAAGGGTACTGGGTGGCAGGGCAGAAAAAAGGCTTGACCTGTCCCATGACCGGGCTATTGTGGATGAGGAAGGTATTTTCAGCGCAGATGTTGTGCTTGTACCCCTTGAGGATGGAGATCGCTGTCAGAAACTGGTGGAAATGGGAAAAGTTGTAATCAGCATCGATCTCAACCCTCTTTCCAGAACATCCCTGAGTGCCAGCGTATCTATAATAGATAATGTGACCCGTGCATTGCAGAATATGACCCAGTTTGCAAAGGATATGAAGCATGACAGCAGGGAATCGCTTCAGGGGGTTATTGACTCATATGATAACCGAAAGGTCATACCTGATGCGCTGTATGCGATTCAGGAAAGGCTGAAACATCAGGCAGAAGAAAGAGGTGTACAATGGATCTGATCGAGCGTACCAGAGGATTTGTTACAGAAGTACTTGCCGATGAACCCAGTACACATGACATCTCCCATATCGAGCGTGTGGAGGCACTTTGTGTCAGGATACACGGAGAAGAAGGCGGAAATCTCCGGGTGTTAAGACTCGCAGCCCTGCTTCATGATGTGGGAATCGTAAAAGAGCATCAGAAAGGAGGCAACCATGCAGAATACGGTGCTCAGATCGCAAGGGATTTTCTGATATCCGAAGGCGCTGACGACGATCTAATAGATCATGTGGCATCCTGCATCCTGACCCACAGGTTCAGCAGGGGTATGAAAGCCGAAACCATCGAAGCCTGCATACTCCAGGATGCCGACAGGCTGGATGCACTCGGAGCGGTGGGAATATTCAGATCACTTGTTTCCATGGGAGCACTCAGGTCCCTGAAACACACGATAGGCACTGTGAAGGAGACTTCCATGAATGCATACACGGAAGATCCCTTTGACGGATTCTATGATTATATGGAAAGAAAGCCCTTCAGGATAATGGACAGACTTAACACCGAAACCGCAAAGGAAATAGCAGAGGAGCGGCTCAGGATAATGCACCTGTACCTTGAAGAGCTAAAAAGAGAGACCAACCGGGAGAACTAAAGATGGCTGACATCATAATTAAGAACGCATACATACTGACAATGGACCCCGATAGAGAGGATATAGAAAACGGGGTAGTGGTTATCGAAGATGGCAAGATCAAGGAGATCGGTAAGTCCACAGAGAGTAAGGCTGATAAAGAAATAGATGCCGGAGGGAATGTGGTAATGCCGGGCCTGGTGAACACCCATTGCCATGCGGGAATGACACTGTTCAGAGGGTATGCGGATGATATGCCATTGCAGGACTGGCTTGAGAATCACATATGGCCTGCGGAGGCGAAGGTAAGCGACGAGGATATCTATATTGGTACACAGCTTGCCTGCCTGGAGATGATAAGGTCCGGCACCACAGCTTTTGCAGACATGTATATCCATATGGACAAAGTTGCACAGGCTGTCGAGGAATCTGGAATAAGGGCTGCACTTTCCTACGGAATGATAGACTTTGGAGATAAAGAGAAGGCAGATGCCGAGCTCGATGAAGGTAGCCGCTTTGTAAGGGAATGGAACGGGAAGGCAGATGGCAGGATCACTACAATGTACGGACCCCATGCACCCAACACATGTTCCCGGGACTTCCTGATAAGGGTCAAGGAGCAGGCTGTGAAGGATAATGTCAGGATACACATCCATGTCCTGGAAACCGAAGCAGAGTTAAACTATATGAAAGAGCAGTTCGGAGTCTGTTCGATACATTTCCTCAAGGATATTGATTTCTGGGGAGATGACGTGCTTGCAGCACACTGCATATGGCTTTCCGACGGTGATATCAAGATACTTGCAGAACACGGAGTGAATATTTCGCACAACGTGACAAGCAATATGAAACTTGCATCAGGCATAGCTCCTGTTGCAAAACTGCTTGCTGTTGGTGCCACCGTCTCACTCGGAACCGACGGATGTGCATCCAATAACAACCTGGACATGTTCGAGGAGATGAAAACAGCTGCACTTCTCCAGAAGGTCAGTATCATGGACCCTACAGTACTGCCCGCTCGCCAGGTTCTTGAAATGGCGACCGTGAACGGTGCAAAGGCTCTTGGCATAAAGAGTGGCATGATCAGAGAAGGATATAATGCAGACATGATCATCGTCGATATGAATAAGCCACATCTTACACCTTCATACGATATTGCATCACATATGGTATATGCCGCAAGTGGCAGGGATGTGAAGACCACCATCGTAAACGGAAAGATTCTGATGGAGGATTATGAGGTCAGATGTCTCGATGAGCAGATCATCCTTGAGAAGATGGAGAAGACTTCAAAGGATCTGGTCTCAAGAATTAACTCTTAAATATAATATGAGTGAGTATAAGCAGCAATAATTTCAGAATATCCAGATTACCAGAGGAGATACTAGATGAGCAATAAAGAAATGGTAGAGTCCGGAAACCAGAAGATTGAATGGGCTCGCAATCACATGCCTGTCCTTGCAGCAGTAAGAAAGCAGTTCGAGAAGGAAAAACCACTTGAAGGTCACAGGGTCGCAATGGCACTGCATGTGGAAGCAAAGACCGCAGTGCTTGTGGAAACACTGGCTGCAGGCGGAGCAGAAGTTGCGATCACCGGATGCAACCCCCTTAGTACGCAGGACGACGTGTCACTTGCCCTTGATACCAGGGAGTGCATCGATTGTCACGCAAGCTATGACTGTTCCACCGAGGATTACTACGAGGCCATAGACAAGGTTCTTGATTTTGAACCTGATATCACGATCGACGATGGTGCTGACCTTATCTTCAAGATGCACACCGAACGTCCTGAGATGCTCGCAACGATACTCGGAGGGTGTGAGGAAACCACCACAGGCATCCACAGACTAAAAGCAATGGAAAGGGAAGGCGCACTGAAGATGCCTGTAATTGCTGTCAACGATGCCATGACAAAGTTCCTCTTTGACAACCGCTACGGTACAGGACAGTCATCATGGGATGGCATCATGAGGACCACAAACCTGCTTATTGCCGGAAAGAACGCTGTCATCGGCGGATATGGCTGGTGTGGAAAAGGTGCTGCATTGCGTGCCAGGGGACTTGGAGCAAACGTGATCGTTACCGAGATAGATCCAATCAGAGCACTTGAAGCCCGCATGGACGGAAACGAGGTCATGCCCATGAAAGAGGCTGCAAAGATAGGAGATATATTCCTCACCACCACAGGTAACCGTGATATCCTCTCAAGGGAACACTTTGAAGTGATCAAGGACGGTGCGATCCTTGCTAATTCAGGTCACTTCAATGTGGAGATCAATCTTGAGGATCTGGAGGATATGGCAAGATCGGTACGTACTGTCAGGAAGAACATCAAAGAATATGACCTTGGTGACAGGAAAGTCAACGTGCTTGCAGAAGGCAGACTTGTAAACCTCGCTGCAGGTGACGGACATCCTGCAGAGGTCATGGATATGAGCTTTGCAAACCAGGCACTATGTGTAAGATACATTGCAGAGAACACACTTGTCGACGGTGTTCATGCTGTTCCCCATGAGCTTGATGTCGGCGTAGCCGAGATGAAACTCGAATCAATGGGAATCAGCCTTGATAAGCTTTCATCGAAACAGGATGAATACATGAGCAGCTGGTCATGCGGTACATAAGCCGCATACATCTCTTTTTTATTCATTATCAAATTGAAGAAGTATGAGTATCACTGTCATGTCCTTTTCTGACCATCAGCCTTAACAAAGGTAAACGTTTAGTAGGAGCGCGGTTGGAACAATTGAGAAAGAGAATTCCTGTCAACTGTATAAAAAGCCTGACTAATCATATATATACATTATGAGATTTAATTATTTAATCTGATATAAATAAAATACAAAACAAATAAATATAAATAGTCAGATAGCTTTACAGGATGCAGATGTCAGCAAAGACCAGGGCTCCCACAAGATATTTATACCATGGATTCCTTTTGTCACCGCTACACCGAAGAAAGGACGTGCAGTACCTCCAGCAAAAACCACACAAACCACAATGGGCTCGTAGCTCAGTCAGGCAGAGCGTCTGGCTTTTAACCAGACGGCCTAGGGTTCAAATCCCTACGAGCCCGCCACTTTTTGCGAGGAGTGTTCACGTTCACATTTTTGAGGGAGGAGAATAAGTGAGAAAGTTTAGCCTGCTCGACCATGAGTTAATCCCGAAACATGAGATCATGTCGGAAGAAGATTTAAAAACTGTTTTAAAAATGTACAATATCGGGAAAGAACAGCTTCCAAAGATCAAAGTTGATGACCCTGTAATCCAGGAGATAGGAGCACAGGCAGGGGAAGTTGTAAAGATTACCCGAAACAGCCAGACCGCCGGGGAAGCGTATTATTATCGACTTGTCATTGCTTGAGATCATAGATGCATTTCACAAGCGCACAAGGACATTTCACCATGTTTTTTTCATTATACCATTAATTGCATAAAGAGGGTGCTATCATAGCGTTAAGTAAAGGACAGATTGCGAACTCATTTTTCACGAAAGATAAGATCGTGCAACATCACATCGATTCCTACAACAAGTTTCTGGAGAGCGGGCTTCAGAAAATAATCGATGAACAGAAAATAATTGAGACGGACCTTGAAGATACATATATCAAGCTGGGCAAGATCAGGGTAGAGAACCCTATTGTAAAAGAGGCTGACGGAGCCATCGAAAGACTCTATCCGAACGAAGCCAGGCTCAGGAACCTCTCATATTCCGCTCCGCTTTACCTACAGATGAGTGTGGTCGAAGGTGAAGAGGAAAAGGAACCACAGGAAGCAAAGATCGGACAGCTCCCGGTTATGATAAAGTCCAATATCTGTAACCTGCAGGACATTACAGATGAAGAGATGGTCAAGTTCGGAGAAGACCCCCTTGACCCCGGAGGATATTTCATCGTTAACGGAACCGAGCGTGTGGTCATGACGCTCGAGGACCTTGCTCCGAACAAGATCCTCACCGAATTCGGAGAAAGATACGGTGACACCATAGAGGTTGCAAAGGTATTCTCCCAGAGGAGAGGATACAGAGCACTTGTTGTTGTGGAAAGGGGAAGAAAGTCACTGCTGGAGGTATCATTCCCGTCCATATCAGGACGTGTCAATTTTATCACACTCATGAGGGCGCTCGGTGTTGAGACTGACGAGGATCTGGTAAAGATCGTATCCACCGACCCCGAGATCATGAAGTTCATGTTCGAGAACCTTGAAGAGGCAGAAGTCGATACCATGGAGGAAGCCATGGAGAAGATAGGTTCCCGTGTGGCCTCCGGACAGGCAAGGGACTACCAGATAAAGCGTGCCAATTACGTGATCGACAGATATCTCCTGCCACACCTTGGAAACGAACCCGTGAACAGAGTGGCAAAGGCGAATTTCCTGGGAAGGATGGCCGAGTCATGTTTCGAACTTGCCCTTGGAAAGAGGACAGAGGATGACAAGGACCACTATTCCAACAAGAGACTGAAGCTCACAGGAGACCTGATGGAGGATCTTTTCAGGGTTGCTTTCAACAGACTTTCCCGTGATGTAAAGTATCAGCTTGAAAGAGCAAATATGAGAAACCGTGAGCTAAATGTTATCACCCTTGTAAGGGCAGATGTGCTTACTGACAGATTACAGCACCCGCTTGCAACCGGAAATTGGGTAGGTGGCAGGACAGGTGTGTCACAGCTTCTTGACAGGACCGACTACATTTCAACACTGTCACACCTGAGGCGTGTAATCTCCCCGCTCTCAAGGGCACAGCCACACTTCGAGGCCCGTGACCTGCACCCGACACAATGGGGAAGGCTATGTCCCTCGGAAACCCCTGAAGGTCCTAACTGTGGACTGGTCAAGAACTTTGCGCAGATGGTGGAGCTTTCCACAGGTACCGATGATGACAGGGTAATTAAGAACATATTATATGATCTGAGCGTCGTACCGACCAAACTGCATTCCACAAGTATGAAGCTGCCGGGCTACGACGGGGAACTTGAAGACTACATTGAAGAACTTGACAATATCCAGCCTGCGGAACAAGAAGAGGAAAAAAGTTCAGAACCGCTGGGGTATGCGAACTATTCAGATACACTCGATGACAGTATAGGAGGCAATGTCGATGAATGAGGCTAAAGTGTTCCTTAACGGAGAACTTGTGGGAACACACACAGATCCTGTAGAACTGGTGGAAAGCATCAGGAAGCAGCGCAGAGAAGGGCTGATCTCCAGCCAGATCAACGTGACCCTGTATGAGGATATTCACGAGGTGATAATCAACTCGGACATGGGTCGTGCAAGAAGGCCTCTTATCGTTGTCGAGGACGGGAAGTCACTTGTAAGCCAGGAAGAACAGGAACAGATCGCTCTTGGAGAACTGACTTTTGATGAGCTTCTCAGCGAAGGTAAGATCGAGTATCTGGATTCCGAGGAAGAAGAAAATGCATTCATTGGCCTCTATGGAGAAGATGTCACTGAAAACCATACCCATCTGGAGATAAACCCCGGCCTGATGCTGGGAATATGTACCGGGATGGTACCTTATCCAGAACACAATGCATCACCACGTAACACAATGGGTGCTGCGATGGTAAAGCAGTGTATCGGTGTGTCCACATCCAACACTAAGCTCAGACCGGACACCCGTGCACACCTTCTGCACTATCCGCAGAAGGCAATGGTAAGGACACAGACATGTGAGGCTATTCATTTTGACGAAAGACCTGCAGGACAGAACTTTGTCGTTGCAGTCATGTCCTACGAAGGACACAACATTGAGGATGCACTGGTCTTCAACAAGGGTTCCATTGAGAGAGGTCTTGGAAGAAGCCACTTCCTGAGGACATTTGAGGGTGAGGAAAGAAGATACCCCGGTGGACAGGAAGACAAGTTCGAGATCCCCGACTCTGAGTTCAGAGGTGCACGAAGCCCCGAAGCCTATGCAAACCTCGATGTCGACGGTCTCGTAAACCCCGAAACAGTCGTCGGACCAAATGATGTGCTTATCGGAAAGACAAGTCCCCCGCGTTTCCTTGAGGAACAGTCGGACTTCGGTATCACCGTAGAGCAGCGCAGGGAAAGTGCAATTACCATGCGTTCCAACGAGAAGGGTATCGTCGATACCGTACTGCTCACAGAATCCATCAACGGTACCAGACTTGCAAAAGTAAAGATAAGAGACCAGAGAATTCCTGAGATCGGCGACAAGTTCGCATCCAGACACGGACAGAAAGGAGTCATCGGACTTATCGTACCATATAATGACATGCCGTTCACTGAGAAAGGAATGGTTCCTGATCTTGTAATCAATCCACACGCAATCCCTTCACGTATGACCGTGGGTCACGTGCTTGAGATGATCGGTGGCAAGGTCGGTTCCATGGAAGGAAGACGTATCAACGCAACAGCATTCTCAGGAGAGTATGAGGATGACCTGCGTGCAGGACTCAGGGAACAGGGATTCGCACACACAGGCAAGGAAGTATTCTTTGACGGAGTGACCGGAAAGAAGATCCAGGCCGATGTGTTTGTAGGAGTTATCCTTTACCAGAAACTGCACCACATGGTTGCATCAAAGATGCACGCAAGGTCCCGTGGTCCGGTACAGGTGCTTACACGCCAGCCAACCGAAGGACGTGCCCGTGAAGGAGGTCTGCGTTTCGGAGAAATGGAGCGTGATGTGCTTATCGGCCATGGTGCTGCAATGACATTGAAGGAAAGATTACTGGATGAATCGGACAAGGTGGTTGAGCTTGTATGCGGCCACTGTGGAATGATCGCCACGTTCGACAGGAAGAGGAATGTAAGATATTGTTCGAACTGTGGTGCTGAGACTGATATCCATCCGGTGGAAATGAGCTATGCATTCAAATTACTACTCGATGAGATCAAGTCCCTTGGTGTGGCTCCCAGGCTGCAGCTCGAGGACGCGGTGTGAGGTGATATGAAATGAAAGATCTGCCATCAATTCCAAAAAGAGTCGGTGCTATCAAATTCGGTTTGTTATCACCTCGCGAAGTAAGGAAAATGAGTGTCACATCCATCATCACTGCAGATACCTATGATGATGACGGATATCCAATTGACATGGGACTCATGGACCTCAGGCTTGGAGTCATTGACCCGGGTCTTAAATGTAAGACGTGCGGAAGCCGTGCAGGCGAGTGTCCGGGTCACTTCGGACATATCGAGCTTGTTGCTCCTGTGATCCACGTGGGATTCAACAAGACCATCCGTAAGAGCCTGCGTTCCATCTGCCACAACTGTAGCAGACTGCTTCTGGAAGCCGGCAAGAAGGATGAATTCCTTGCACAGCTGGACAATTCCAGGGAAATGGGACATCTTCCGGACGACATCGTGAACGAGGTATTCAAGGAAGCCCGCAAGACAAAGGTCTGCCCTTACTGTTCTGCTGAGCAGAAGGAGATTAAGTTCGAGAAACCCAGTGATTATATAGAGGACGGGCACAAGCTGACCCCGACCGAGATAAGGGACAGGTTCGAGAACATCCCGGACGAGGATGTAAAGGTACTTGGAATGGACCCTTCAAGCGCAAGGCCGGAGTGGATGGTGCTTACCGTACTTCCGGTACCACCTGTCACAGTCAGGCCATCCATTACACTCGAATCTGGCCAGCGCAGTGAGGACGACCTCACCCACAAGCTTGTGGACATTATACGTATCAACCAGAGATTCCAGGAGAACCGTGATGCTGGTGCTCCACAGTTGATCATTGAGGACCTGTGGGAACTCCTGCAGTACCACGTAACAACTTTCTTTGACAACGAGGTATCCGGCGTACCACCTGCAAGACACAGATCCGGAAGGCCACTTAAGACCCTCACCCAGCGTCTTAAAGGTAAGGAAGGAAGGTTCAGGGGAAGTCTTTCAGGTAAGCGTGTGAATTTCTCCGCACGTACCGTAGTATCACCCGAACCGAATCTCAGTATCAACGAGGTAGGAGTACCTTTCGAGGTTGCAAGACAGATGACAATACCCGAAAGAGTGACTACCAGAAACATCGAGCTTTTACGCATGTATGTCTCAAGAGGAAACGAGGTCCATCCGGGTGCCAACTATGTCATACGTGATGACGGAAGGCGTATCAGGGTTTCCGAGATCAATAAGGAAGAGCTTGCCGAGAAAGTGGAAGTCGGCTGGACAGTGGAAAGACAGCTCATGGACGGGGACATTGTTCTGTTCAACAGGCAGCCATCCCTGCACAAGATGAGTATCATGGCTCACAGGGTCAAGGTACTTCCATTCAAGACATTCAGGCTCAACCCTGCCGTATGCCCGCCATACAACGCTGACTTTGACGGTGACGAGATGAACATGCACGTTCTCCAGACCGAGGAATCAAGGGCTGAAGCCAGTATTCTCATGCAGGTTCAGGAGAACATTCTATCTCCGCGTTTCGGAGGTCCGATCATCGGCGGTATACATGACCACATCTCAGGACTTTTCCTGCTTACAAGGAACGAGAACGCGATCACAAAGACCGCAGCGCTTGAGCTGCTCAGAAAATCCGATATCAGAGACCTGCCGGACCCTGCAAGCTATTCAGAAAGCGGTGAACCGCTGTGGAACGGTAAACAGATCTTCAGCCAGATCCTTCCGAAGGGACTCTATCTGGAGTTCCCTGCACAGGCATGTTTCAAGTGTGAGACATGCAAGAAAAAGGATTGCGAATATGATGCCTATGTTGTCATAGAGGATGGAGAGATGCTCCAGGGTACCATTGACGAGCAGGCAATCGGTGCTTTCAAGGGCAAGGTCCTTGATAAGGTCATGAAGGAATACGGTTCTGAGGCCGGTGCCAAGTTCGTGGACGACTTCACAAGGCTTGCGATCCGAGGAGTGATGAAGACCGGACTTAGCTTCGGTATCAGTGATGAAGACATTCCACACACTGCAAAGGTCCAGATCTCAAATCTCCTGAATGAAGCTGAAGAGAGAGTCGCAAAACTCATCGAAGCCTATGAGGCAAAGGAGCTTGAGCCACTGCCGGGACGTACCCTTGAAGAAACAATTGAAATGAAGATCATGCAGGAACTCGGTAAAGCCAGGGACCAGACCGGTAACATTGCAGGTCAGCAGCTTGGTCTTGAGAACTCTGCTGTGCTGATGGCAAAGTCAGGTGCGAGGGGTTCAATGCTTAACCTTACCCAGATGGCAGCCTGTGTAGGACAACAGGCGGTTCGTGGTGAAAGGATAAGAAGAGGTTACTCGGGAAGGACACTTCCGCACTTTGACAAGGGTGACCTTGGAGCAGATGCACACGGTTTCGTAAAAGCCAGCTATAAGAGCGGTCTGAACCCGACCGAATACTTCTTCCACGCAATCGGTGGTCGTGAAGGTCTTGTGGATACTGCGGTCCGTACATCACAGTCAGGTTACCTCCAGAGAAGACTTGTAAACGCATTGCAGGATCTTGAAGTACAGTATGACGGTTCAGTGCGTGAGACCCGTGGTGTTGTTGTACAGTTCAAGTACGGAGAGGATGGTATAGACTCCACAAAGAGTGATTACAGCAAGCCGGAAGCAGTCCACCATCTTGTAAAGATGGTGACAGGAAGAGAGGTGGTATAAGATGAGCATCAGTGAAGCTACGATCGATTCAATGATCGAACCATTGGATCTGCCTATGAATATTAAGAAGACCCTGAGGGAAGATGCCATCAAGGTCGGTGTAACGAAGAAGGAGCTCGAAGATATTATCGAGCGCCTCATGGCCAGCTATGAGTATGCCTGTGTGGAGCCATGTGAAGCTGTGGGAGTAGTATCCGCACAGTCCATAGGTGAGCCGGGTACACAGATGACCATGCGTACTTTCCACTACGCGGGTGTGGCCGAGATTAACGTTACACTCGGACTGCCCCGTCTTATTGAGATCGTGGATGCAAGAAAGCAGCCAAGCACACCGATGATGACCATCGCACTGGAAGAAGGCTATGCCACTGACAGGGACATGGCACGTGTGCTTGCATGGGAGATAGAGGCAACACATATCGAGCACCTTGCAGATATCACAACTGACCTTGCAAACATGCAGCTTATCATCGACCTGCACGAGAAGACACTCATGCACAGGTCCCTCACGGCTGATGATATCGCTGACAAGCTCAGGGATTCGCTTGATGTGATGGTAACGATCTCCGAAAACGTCCAGAACCAGATCATACTGACACCGAATTCCCCTTCATACAGGGAACTTCTGCAGCTTGCAAAGAACATCCACAATATAACCCTCAAGGGTATCGAAGGTATCAAAAGGGTAGTTATCAGGAAGGATGGCGAGGAGTACACCCTTTATACCGAGGGTTCACAGCTAAAGGATGTCCTCCAGATCGAGGGCGTGGATGTCACAAGAACCTACACCAATAACATCGGTGAGATCTATGATGTATTCGGCATCGAGGCCGCAAGGAATGCGATCATCACCGAAGCAACCAACACACTTTCAGAACAGGGTCTTACTGTTGATATCAGGCACATAATGCTTGTATCCGATATCATGTGTTCCGATGGTGAAGTTAAGCAGATCGGAAGGCACGGAATTTCCGGAGAGAAGGCCAGTGTGTTCGCACGTGCTGCTTTCGAGGTCACTGTCAATCACCTGCTTGATGCGGGAATGCGCGGTGACAGGGACGAGCTCAACGGTGTGACCGAGAACATCATTGTCGGACAGCCTATTAAGCTTGGTACAGGCGACGTACACTTAATTTCCAGGTAAACAATATTATGTAACTTGGGAAGAACAACCAGAAAGTACATATAAGGAATCATTTATTAGAATACAAATCTCAAATTGATTATAAATGAGTTGATGTAAATGGATATTAACATTGATAAAGCACTTATCAAGGTCATCAGGACCGGAAAGGTCATTATCGGCTCTAACCGGACCGTTGATGCTGCTGAGAAGAATGAAGCGAAGATGGTAGTACTTGCGGCTAACTGTCCGCAGGAAATAAGAGAGAAAGTTGAGAGTACAGACGTACCTGTACTGAATTACCCGGGTCCCGGCACCGAACTCGGACCTGCATGCGGTAAACCTTTCATCATTGCAGCAATGGCCATTCTTGACAGTGGCGAATCTGACATATTAGCTGCATCTTAAAAGGGAGTTGCCTTACTTGAGTGAGATCAAGCTGTCTACAGAAGGGATCAGATATATTGCATTATTTGAAAAACTGACCGGAGCAACTGTCAGGGATTGTATAATCGATGACGGACGCATAATATACGTGATCAAGGCAGGCGACATGGGCGCTGCCATCGGAAAGAACGGAGATCACATAAACCGGATGAAAAAAACTGTGGATAAGCATATCGATCTTGTAGAATACTCAGAAGAACCTGTCACATTCATCAAAAATGCATTCGGCCCGGTAACTGTTAAATCAGTCAATATCGTGAACCGGAACAACAAGCGATTAGCTTATGTAGAAGTATCCAATAAGGACAAGGGGCTTGCCATTGGACGGAATGGAAAGAATATAGAAAAGGTCAAGCTTGTTGCTAAAAGGCATCATGATATAGATGACGTTATCCTGCAATGACAATTGCAAAGCCAACTCACAATAATACATAATCGGAGGACATAATTAATGCCAAATGGAAAATATGCAGCTCACACCCTCAAGCGCGTTCGCAAGAATGCAAGGTGGAAGGACCCAAGGTATAACAGACGTGCACTGGGTCTTGACGTTAAAGCTGACCCTCTCGGAGGAGCACCTCAGGGAAGGGGCATCGTACTTGAGAAAGTGGGTGTAGAAGCAAAACAGCCGAACTCGGCTATCAGGAAATGTGTAAGAATACAATTGATCAAGAACGGTCGTCAGGCGACAGCTTTCTGCCCTGGTGACGGTGCCATTAACTTCATTGATGAGCACGATGAGGTCACAGTAGAAAGGATCGGTGGCCGCATGGGTGGTGCAAAGGGTGATATTCCCGGTGTACGTTTCAAGGTCATCGAAGTGAACAACGTATCCCTCAATGAGATGGTCATCGGCCGCAAAGAAAAACCAAGGAGATAATCATATGATCAAGTTATTCGGCAAATGGGATTTCGCAGAGGTCGAAGTCGCAGATCAGGGAATCAAGAGCTATGTGAACTTAGACCCTGTGATCCTTCCGCACAGCAATGGAAAGCATGCCAGGCAGCAGTTCAACAAGTCCGACATATCCATTGTCGAGCGTCTGGTGAACAATGTAATGCGCAATGAGCAGAACACAGGCCAGAAGCAGACCGCACTCAGGATAGTTGACGAGGCCTTTGACATCATTAACTCAAAGACAGAGAAGAATCCTGTACAGGTACTTGTGGAGGCTATTGCCAACGCGGGGCCAAGAGAAGAGGTCGTCAGGCTCAAGTACGGTGGTATATCCGTACCAAAGGCGGTAGACACATCATCACAGAGGCGTGTGGACACTGCACTTAGATATATTACAATGGGTGCCAACCAGGCATCTTACAAATCAAGAAAGAGTGCAGCTTCCTGCCTTGCATCAGAGCTTATCGCTGCTTCAAACCGCGATGCCAAGTGCTTCTCGATCAACAGGAAAGATGCAAAGGAAAGAGTAGCAAAGGCAGCACGTTAACGCTAATCTTTTATTTCAGGCAAAACTAGATTCAGGTAATTAACATGGGTAGAAGAAAGAAGATGGTTGAGCGTGTCACAGCGCTTATGAAAGAACCAGAAATGATTCGTAACATAGGTATTGTTGCACACATTGACCACGGTAAGACCACATTATCAGATAATATCCTCGCCGGTGCCGGCATGATCTCAAAGGAACTTGCAGGCAGGCAGCTCTTCATGGACTCAGATGAAGAGGAACAGGAAAGAGGTATTACGATCGACTCGTCCAACGTATCCATGGTACACGAGTTCGATGGAGATGACTACCTCATCAACCTTATCGACACACCGGGTCACGTAGACTTCGGTGGTGACGTAACACGTGCAATGCGTGCTGTGGACGGAGCAGTAGTGGTTATCGATGCAGTAGAAGGTACGATGCCACAGACCGAGACCGTACTCAGGCAGGCACTCAAGGAGCACGTAAAACCAGTACTGTTCATCAACAAGGTAGACCGTCTCATCAATGAGCTCAAGGTCGATTCACAGGAGATGCAGATCAGGCTCGGTAAGCTGATCGATCACGTGAACAAGCTCATCAAGGGAATGAACGAAGAGCGCTACAAGGCAGGATGGAGGGTCGACGCAGCAGAAGGTACTGTCGCATTCGGTTCAGCTCTGTACAACTGGGCTATCAGTGTCCCTATGATGCAGAAGACCGGCATCAGTTTCAATGATGTTTACAATTTCTGTCGTGACGAGGACATGAAGTCACTGGCTGAGAAATGCCCGCTTCATGAAGCAGTTAACGACATGGTCATCAGGTTCCTTCCAAGCCCGATCCAGGCACAGGAAGACAGGGTCAGCGTAATCTGGCACGGTGACAGGAAATCCGAGATCGGACAGTCCATGAAAAATGCAGATGATGAAGGAGACCTTGCGTTCATGGTCACAGACATCTCAATGGACCCACACGCAGGAGAAGTCGCAACCGGAAGACTGTTCAGCGGTTCACTCTCACGTGGTATGGAAGTGTTCGTATCAGGTGCTGCAAAGAAGAACAGAATCCAGCAGGTAGGTATCTTCATGGGTCCGGAAAGGATCGAAGTGGAGAACATCCCTGCAGGTAACATTGCAGCAGTAACAGGTCTTAAGGACGCTATCGTCGGTTCAACAGTAACCAGCCTTGACGGAATGACACCGTTCGAGAGTATTACACACGCCAGCGAACCTGTAGTCACAGTAGCTGTGGAAGCAAAACACATGAAGGACCTTCCAAAACTTGTCGATGTACTCAGACAGGTAGCAAAGGAAGACCCCACACTCAGTATCACACTTAATGAAGAGACCGGTGAGCACCTGATGGCAGGTATGGGCGAACTTCACCTTGAGGTCATCGGCCACAGGATCCAGCGTGACAAGAACGTTGAGATCACAACAACCCCACCGATCGTAGTATATCGTGAAACCATACGCGCTGGAGCAGGCCCTGTTGAAGGTAAATCACCAAACAGGCACAACAGATTCTACGTTATCGTCGAACCACTCTCGGAAGATGTCAGGAAACTCATCCGCAGTGGAGAGGTTTCAATGCGCATGCCGGAACTCGAGCGCAGAGAGAAGCTCATGGAAGCCGGCATGGATAAAGATGAAGCAAAAGGCATAGTCGATATCTACGAGAGTAATGTTTACCTCGATATGACCAAGGGTATCCAGCACCTGAACGAAACCATGGAACTCATCCTTGAAGGATTCGTAGAGGTAATGAAGGCAGGACCTCTCTCAAGAGAGCCATGTATGGGCGTAAAGGTCAAACTGGTCGATGCCAAGCTTCACGAAGATGCGGTACACAGAGGACCTGCACAGGTAATCCCTGCATCAAGGCAGGCAATCCAGGCTGCAATGCTCATGGCAGATGACACACTCCTTGAACCATACCAGAAGGTATTCATCCAGGTACCCCAGGAACAGATGGGCGGAGCTACCAAGGAGATCCAGGGACGTCGTGGAATCATCATCAACATGACAGCAGAGGGTGACATGACCATCATAGAGTCCAAGGCACCTGTAGCAGAGTTGTTCGGTTTCGCAGGAGACATCAGGTCCGCAACCGAGGGACGCGCGATGTGGAGTACCGAGTTCGCAGGATTTGACACATTGCCGGCAAACCTGAACAGCGAGATCGTCGGTTCCATAAGAGAGAGAAAGGGATTGAAGAAGGAGCTTCCACAGGCATCTGACTTCCTGAGTCAGTAATTGTGGGAACTGCAGCACGTCTGCAATCCCCCTTTCGTCAGAAAGGTTTAAACGTGAAAACATCTATTAGGACAAATCAAATTGAAGTAATTATAAATCAATAAAGGAGATATTTAAAATGGCAGCTGATAAACCACACATGAACTTAGCGGTTATCGGTCACATTGACCACGGCAAGTCCACACTTGTCGGTAGATTGATGTTCGAGACAGGAGCAGTACCTGCTCACCTGATCGAGAAATACAAGGCAGAAGCAAGAGAAAAAGGAAAAGAATCCTTCGCTTTCGCATGGGTAATGGACTCCCTGAAAGAAGAGCGTGAGAGAGGTATCACAATCGATATCGCTCACAAGAGATTCGACACCGACAAGTACTATTTCACCATTGTGGACTGTCCAGGTCACCGTGACTTCGTAAAGAACATGATCACCGGTGCATCCCAGGCTGATGCAGCTATTCTTGTAGTAGCAGCACCTGACGGTGTAATGGCCCAGACAAAGGAGCACGTGTTCCTTTCAAGGACACTCGGTATCAACCAGCTTATCATTGCTGTGAACAAGATGGACGCAGCACAGTACAGCGAGGACAGGTACAACCAGGTAAAGAAGGATGTCAGCCAGCTCCTCGGTATGGTAGGATTCAAGGCAGCAGATGTTCCGTTCATCCCAACCTCAGCATTCGAGGGTGACAACATCTCAGGCCCAAGTGAGAACACACCATGGTACACCGGCCCATCCATCCTTGAGTCACTCAACGCACTCCAGGAACCAGAGAAGCCAGACAAGCTTCCACTCAGGATCCCTGTACAGGACGCATATACCATATCAGGTATCGGAACCGTACCTGTAGGCAGAGTAGAGACCGGAATCATGAAGAAGGGCGACAATGTAGTCTTCAACCCAAGCGGCACTGCAGGAGAAGTAAAGTCAATCGAAATGCACCACGAGGAAGTCCCACAGGCAGCACCTGGTGACAACATCGGATGGAACGTAAGAGGTGTAGGTAAGAACGATGTCCGCAGAGGAGATGTCTGTGGTCCTAGCGACAACCCACCATCAGTTGCAGACGAGTTCACCGCACAGATCGTAGTGCTCCAGCACCCATCCGCGATCACAGTAGGATACACACCGGTATTCCACTGCCACACTGCACAGACCGCATGTACACTTCTCGGACTCAACAAGAAGCTTGATCCAAAGTCAGGTCAGGTCAAGGAAGAGAATCCAACCTTCATCAAGGCAGGAGATGCAGCAATCATTACCGTAAAGCCAACAAGGCCAATGGTAATCGAGCCAGTGAAGGAAATCCCACAGCTCGGAAGGTTCGCCATCCGTGACATGGGTATGACCATTGCAGCTGGCATGTGCATGAGTGTCCAACAGAAATAAGACACTCTACTATTCCTTTTTTTAGGGGATGAACATGTCACAGAAAGCAAGAATAAGATTATCAGGGATCAGCCCGGTAAACCTGGACGGAGTCTGCGAACAGGTAAAAGCAATTGCGGACAGAACAGGGGTAAGCATCTCAGGACCGGTCCCGCTACCAACCAAAAAGATGGTAGTACCGGTCAGGAAGAGTCCAAGTGGCGACGGAACCGCTACATGGGATCACTGGGAAATGCGCGTACACAAGAGACTCATCGATATTGCAGCCGATGAACGTGCACTCAGGCAGCTCATGCGCATTCAGGTCCCAAAGGACATCAACATTGAGATAGTATTACAGAACTAAAAACACTATAGTTATTGTTTACAATAACTATACACCTTAAAACGTTACAGAATTTTCTGTAACACCCCAACCCTTCTTTTGAATTTTTTATTGAAGACGGTAGTCTTTGATTAAAGATTACGTTCACACTGTTAAACTTCTGAAATCTTCAATATTTGTACGTACTTCAATTCTCTTAAATACAACTGTCAAAATACATCAGTAACGTAGTTAATATATCAATTAAAGACTCAATTTAATTGGGGTTATATAATGACAGAACGGGTACTGATATTAGGAGCAGGTTATGCCGGCTCGGTCGTGGCCAATATCCTGGCAAGAGAGTTCAGGAACAAAATCGCAAAGGATGAACTTGAGATAGTTGTTTTCGATAAGAATAAAACGAGTATAAATCAGGGCGGTTTTACATTCCTGCCATTTGATCTCTATACTCCGGAGGATATCATCCGGCCAAGAAAGAAACTTATAAGCCCGAGGGTGAAATCCATATATGGAGAAGGTGGTGAGGTTAGCGCAGTTGACCTTGAGAAAAGGGAGGTTACTGTGAAGGACGGGAAAAAGTACAGATACACCTACCTTGTTATCGCAATGGGCTGCAGAGCCGACATGGAAGCAGTTCCGGGGCTTGCTGACGACCTTAACACCTTCTATACTTCAATAGAGGATGCCCTGAAGGTGCGGGACCTTGTGAAGAACATGGATGGCGGAAAAGTGACAATATCTGTCGCCTCCATGCCGATACCGTGTCCAGGTGCACCTGTTAAGTTCACATTCATGCTTGACAGTTATCTCCGTAATGTGAAAAAGATCAGGGATGACGTACAATTGACACTTGTCTGGCCAATGGAACCCATAGGACCACCTGAGTTCAATAAGATGGTAAGCGGGCAATTCGAGGAAAAGGATGTAGAGGTCATCAGGAACTTCCAGCTTGCCAGTGTGGATGCCACAAATAAGGAACTCACCTCAAAGAACGGGGAAAAGGTCAATTATGATCTCCTTATCGCTGTGCCTCCCCACAAAGCACCACAGGCACTGATAGATTCGGGCCTGACAGATGATAAGGGATGGCTGCCTGCTGACAAGGCCACACTCCAGTACAGGGGACCGGCAGGAAACTTCGACAACGTCTATGTACTGGGAGACCTGGGACCCGCTGATATTCTCAAGACAGGTATAGGAGCACATTATCAGGCAATCGCTGTGAGCCAGAACCTGATTAACCGGATCTACGGCAACGGTATGGAAATATCTTATGAGGGTGAAACAGGATGTCCGATCATAACAGATACCGAAACTCCGACCACACCTGGTAAAGGCTATATTGCCACATGGAAATACGGAGTACCTCCTGCACCATTCAAGCCAACAAAGCTGGGCTGGTACCTGTATCGTATGTATTACCACGTACACTGGGACATGAGTGTTAAGGGATTATTCTGAGGAGGAATCGACATGGCAGACGAAGTTATTACTAACCAGATATCAGGAATTGAAATTGCACCTGAGGATGTTGAAGCTTTACTGGACCTGATAAGAACCTCAAGGATCCTGCAGGACTACATGAACGATCAGACAGCACACGGCATGGCTGAGATAGCAGCGGTTTACTTCAAACTAATCAATGCAATGATCAGTACCGATCTTGTGGATGTGATCGAGAGAGGAGTGCAGGACCCGCAGCTTGACAAAGCCCTGCTTGATCCTCCAAAAGCAGGAGTTGCGACTTTACTCAAAGAGATGCAGGATGAGGACTTACAGAAAGGCCTTGGCATCATGCTGGAGCTGTTGAAAGCGATAGGCAGGGCAGCCGGGGATTGAAAATACTTTCAGGTTCCACCTCAGTGGTGGAACCTATTTCCATATTTAATCTCAATCCGTACCAGAATAAGTACGATTATTCAATTCCAAGTGGCAACTCGATCATAAATGTCGCACCACCTTGCTTGTTATCCTTGACACTAATTGTACCATTATAACGTTCTATGGTCTTTTTCACAATATAAAGACCAAAGCCGGTGTGACCTGTCTTACCATATTTGAAACCCTCATCGAATACCTGAGTTTTGATATCATCGGGAATACCGCTGCCGTTATCAGAGATGGATATTTTACAGGACCCGTCCTGCTCTTCTATGTTAATATCTATCCTGCTTGCACTGCCATGCACCAGTGCATTGCTCACAATATTATCGATCACCGAGAAAAAGGCCTGGTCGATCATCACAAGGCAATCCCCTTCAAGACCGAACTCTGCATCATATCTATCGATAACATTGGTTACCACACTTTTCACACTCTGCAGATCAAGCTGTTTATCGGGAGACAGCGCGTGGTCCATATCACGCATATTCCGGATCAGTGAGATACTTCTCTGAACTGCCTGGCGGGACATATCAATGAATTTATCTTCATATTTGTCTGAAAGAAGGTCCATGGATACTGTTATAACCTGCAGGTCGTTGGCAATATCATGCCTCAATATACGATTAGTAGTACGCAGCATATCCGTTAGTTTTACCTGCTCCTCCCTTGAGCTGAATATCTCATAATAGCGTCTTATATTGGATATTGCAAGACCAGCAGCTTTTGCAAGGTCAAGGGCAATGCTTAGATATTCGTCTATATACCCGGGATAGGTGACCTTGCGGACCCCTACTATGCCGAGGATATCCTCCTTACTGGAAACCTTTACAGCAAAGCCATCCTCAGAATCAAATATGAGATAATCTGCATTTGATCTCTTCAATGAGTCCACTGCCATAATATCGCCGGCTGAGTAACTGTGCTCCATGCCGCATGGCTGGCTTTGGTCTAAAGGGATATAGAATGTATCCTCCGGTGCGAACAATGTCTCAAAGAGTCTGCATATGGAATCAATGGCTTCTGACTCATCATTCATATCGGCAATTTCCCTTATGAAATCAAGAGACATGGCATATGATGCGGCTTTTTTCTGAGATAATTTCAATTGATCCTTCTTTTTCTCAAGATTTCTACGAAGGATCATGTTTTCAATATTAATACTGAAATTAGCAAGACCTGGATGAATTATCCTGGACGGAAGACCTGTAAGTTCCTCAAACTCCCGAGCCCTTGTAGCGATATCGGAGTATAATCCGGTGTCCAGCACAAGTACGGAAGAAAATTCATCTGGATTTAAAAAAGGCATTCCTTTCTTATCCGTTCCCCTGTATTCCTGCCATTGTTCCAGACATCCAGGCAGTAAAACCAGAGTACCTGAATTCATATCTCGCTGCAGGACAGATTCTGATATGAAAAGGTCATGAAAGTGCTCAACGGTATTAATACTCAAAGCCCCCGAGTAGTCATCGGTTGATGATGCCTGCAAAGGGCATGTCTTTTCACAGAGAACAAGTATGTCATTATCACAGTTAAGCTCATTAATGATCTCATTGATCTTTTCGCCATAGGAGGCTTCGGAAGGAAAAAACACCGGCTTTATGCCCCTGAACTTTTCCTCAGCGGAAAAGATATGCTCTATCTCACGCCTGATACAGTCACAGGTCAGAAAATACAGGTCATGAAACATATTAAGCCAGCCTGATGGGATAGCTTCCCCATTTTTTAACGGATTCTGACAATGCCATCAGCACATCCCGGCTGACCTGGGACGGTATTTCCCCGTGGTTGTCCGAAAGGATATAGCCCCCTCCTTCAGCCGCCTTTTCAATTGCATTTCTGACATTGTGTTCCACATCTTTTGTCGACCAGCGTCTCATCTCTATACCATTGAGATTACCAAGCACTGCCATCCTGCCCTCACATGCAGACTTTACCTCCTCCAGATCCTCGAGTGCACTCGTACAGATAGCCACGGTCCCTGTCTCTGCAAGATCATCAATTAAAGGCATGCATCTTCCCGAAGCCATATGGGTTGCAACCGGGGCATTGATCCTGGAAATGCTTCTTCTGGCAACCTTGAAACCGGTCTTTCTGTACAGTTCAGGCGGTATGATGGTCGTGGAAGATACAGGGTCAAAATAACAAATTGCAGTAGCTCCTGCCTCGATCTGGGCATTGGCCCACTGTACGCTGAACTCTTCATTGATTACCATCAGTTCCTCAAAAAGGGCAGGTTCCTCATAGATAAGATCAAAATAACGTCCAAGACCCATCTGCATTGAAGGCAGGGAAAACGGCGAGATTACAACACCTATAATGGGGATATCTTCCCCTGCAGCTTCTTTAAGCAATTTTGTGCTTCGCAGCACATCCCCCAGTCTTTCGGATTCATAAACATCCGGTGCTTCCAGGGAAGATATTTCCTCAAGTTCCGAGATAACAGGTTTTCCTGCGTTCGGGGGAGCATCATCAAAAAAGATAGACTCACCGCCCCAGGCTTCCATCTCAAGGGATGCATAGTAAAAAGAATACAGGCAGTCATGTCCGTATCTTTGCTGCATCCTGATCTGGGCCTGTGCAAGCATCTCGGGCCTAGAAAAATATTCCCTGACGGATACATTGAATTCCCTGGCACCCTGAGTGGTCAGCAAAAGGAAAAAGGGAACCCTGTCAGGCTCTTTAAAGGACAGGGAGGTCAGAACCCTTTCCATCGGAAACATCTCATCATTTTTCATTGGACTATCCCCATCAAGCTGTTGATCTGCTCAAAGGATTCCATTGCATCAGAAGCCATTGAATCGGCACCTACCTCCTTCCACAGGTCACGATCAAAAAGGAATGGTGCACCTCCGACCAATATCTTTGTATCAATACCTTCCCTGTCAAAAAGAGATCTTAGCTCCCTGACTTCGGAAACTAGATTGAGCATAAGTACGGAAACCATGATGACATCCACGCCGTCCTTTTTGATATTTTGAGCAACCAGCTCTGTTTTCATATCACCATAATCGTGAATCTTAAAACCACTGGCCTTGAGAAATGATGCAAGGATACGCTTGCCAAGCATGTGTTCGTCCCCTAGGGTAGTAAGGCCTATTACAGGCATATCTCGTCGGTTTGAACTTTCAGGAGGAAGAAGCGAGTCCACAATATCCTCACTTATCCTGCTTGCCATGTACTCCTGGGACAGTGCAATATCACCGTTTGCCCATTTGCTGCCGATCCTCTCAAGAGCCGGAGTAATAACTTCTTTTATGAGTTCAAAGGCATTATTCCCGTCGTATAAGTCCATTATTATCTTATTTGCAACCACTCTGTTCAGGGAAATAAGCGCATCCTCAAATTTTAAAGAGATTGTACTGGCATTTTTAATGGGTACACCACCGGTATCAATGTATTTTTATAATTCCACCCAAAGTCCGTATTAACAAAAAGTATCAAGGTCACTTTATTGTAATACTGTTACATATATCGGAAGAAGGCCTTTATTTGCTTTTTGGTATGAATATGTAACAAAATGTATAAATAAAGATAGCAGCATAAGCGAATAGAATTTGTTCACGATTGTGATACAGAATAATGGTTTAATATTTAAACCTGGACGAGAAAAATATCATCGATAAAGGTAGAATCTATGAACGTTATCAGCAAAGAGAATCCTGACCCGGTTTTACTCAAGAAAGAGATTCACAGACTCAAGCAGGAAAAGGATGCCATAATCCTTGCTCACAATTACCAGATCCCTGAAGTACAGGACATAGCTGACTTTATCGGGGACTCACTGGAGCTTGCCAGAAAAGCGGCTACCCTGGAAAATGATGTTATTGTCTTTTGTGGTGTTGATTTTATGGCTGAGACAGCAGCTATTCTCTCTCCTGATAAAACAGTCCTGCTGCCCGCGGCTGAGGCTAACTGCCCAATGGCGGATATGATAACTGCAGGCGAGCTGAGAGTTCTGAAGGAGAGGTTCCCTGATGCAGCAGTCGTCTGTTACGTTAATACCACAGCCGAGGTCAAAGCTGAGAGCGATATATGCTGTACTTCCTCCAATGCAGTAAAGGTTGTGGAATCACTGGAAGAGGACAGGGTTATATTTGTCCCGGACAGGAACCTCGGATCTTACGTCGCAAGATTCACCGATAAGGAAATACTGCCATGGGAAGGTTTCTGTTTCGTGCACGACAGGATCACAACCCTGGACGTGGAAGAGGCACGCAGACAACACCCGGATGCAGAAGTACTCGTGCATCCCGAATGCAGGGCAGAGGTAATTGATCTTGCAGACGAAGTCTACTCCACATCAGGAATGATCAAACATGTTTGTACAGGTCCAGGCAAGGAGTTTATAATCGGTACGGAGATCGGAATACTGCACAGGATGAAAAAAGATTGCCCGGACAAAGAGTGTTATCCGCTGTCCCCACAGGCAATATGCACAACCATGAAAAAGACCGATCTCTCCAGAGTGTACAGCTCCCTCGAAAACCTCACACCAAGGATAGTGGTCCCGGAAGAGACTGCGGACAGAGCACGCAAAGCAATAACCAGAATGCTTGAGGTCCGCTAGCAGGAAAAACAGCTCATTCGTCACCTGAATTTGTGCTGCAAATACTGCAGTCACATCTTTTACTATAATTAAGATATTCCATTTCAGAAGATAGGCCGTTCCAGATCAGGAGTCTGTCCGTAAGCAGCTCACCGCTTCCCACAAGGTATTTGATAACCTCGTTTGCCTGCACCATGGCAATTATACCCGCGGTGGCGCCAACAATGGGAAAAAGCTCACCCGGCGGAGCGGAAGGAAAAAGACAATGCAGACAAGCAGTCCTTCCGGGTATTATGGTTGTTGCCTGACCGTCGAAACCCCTGACAGCCCCGTGCATGAGAGGAATTCCCTTATCCTGTGATACCCTGTTAAGAAGAAAACGCGTATCATAGTTATCCATGGCATCCACTATGAGATCGGAGTCTCCTATGAGTTCCGACACGTTTGACCCGTCTATGGTACAGTTGAAGGTCTCTACCTCAACATCAGGATTGATAGAATGGATTTTCTCTTCAACGGATACTACCTTCTTTTTACCGATATCGGGATTCCAGTGGAGTACCTGCCTGTTAAGATTGGAAAGGTCTACGGTATCCTTATCTGCGATCCTCAGATGACCGACACCGGCAACAGCAAGGTACAACGCTACCGGACATCCGAGCCCACCTGCGCCTGCAATGAACACACGTGCATTCTTCAGACTTCTCTGTCCTTCTTCTCCAAAGAGCATGATCTGACGGGAATAGCGTTTTAATTCCTGCTCACTCAACATGCTTTCAGATTTATCTCAAGACTAAAAAACCTGCTCCTGCAAATCATGCAAAAGCTACTTTAGTATAAAAAATCAATCCTCAATCGTGAATCGATACTGAAAACAGCTATTTAAGATCAGAAACGAGTAGATATTATGAAATTACCCTGCCAGATGATAGTCTGGGATGTACTTCCCGCCATAAGAGCAGCAATCGCAGAGGAACTTGCTAACTGCGGCCTGAGCCAGCAGGAAATCGCAAAAGAGCTCGATATGGCACCTTCAGCAGTCTCACAGTACCTGTCCAAGAAAAGAGGCTACAAGATCGTATTCGAGGACAATATCAAGGAATCCATACATGTACTTGCACAGGACATAAAAGACAAGCGTGTAGAAGACCTGCCTGCCAGAATATGCCGGATATGCATGCAGATGCGTGAAGAAGATGAACAGTGCAGTCATCAGAAATAGAGTTTTTTATTCAAGCCCGCAGCTTATCTGTGAGGAGGCATCCTATGGACATAAAAAACATCAGAAATGATTTCCCGCTCCTCAAGGATCTTGCCTACATGGACAATGCCGCAACCAGCCTTTCTCCTGAAACTGTTATTCATGCAATGAACGAATTTGAGAGGCATTACCGCTCAAACGTAGGAAGAGGAGTACACAGGCTGACAACGGTCTCAACCCAGCGCTACTGGGATGCACACAGGAAAGTAGCGGAGTTCATAGGCGGTGAAAATGGCACCACAGTTCTCACCAGGAATACCACAGAAGCTGTCAACATGGTTGCCCGTGGAATAGAGTGGCAACGAGGAGACAGAATTGTGAGCACCCTGCTGGAACACCACTCAAATTATCTTCCCTGGATGAAACTGCGTGAGAGAGGAGTGGGTTTTACACTGATCGAACCCAATCCTGATGGTAGCATAGATTCTGCTGCCTTTGAAGATGCAATAAATGATAATACCAGACTGGTAGCACTGACCCATGCATCCAACGTCCTTGGGAATGTGCTGCCGGTAAAGGAGATCGCATCGATATGCCAGGAACACGGAGCAAAACTTCTGGTGGATGCCGCACAGTCGGTCCCACATATGCCGGTAGATGTAGAGGAGATAGGATGCGATTACTTTTGTTTTTCAGGCCATAAGATGCTCGGACCTACGGGAACCGGAATTCTCTGGATGAAAGATGCGGATATCTACCCTCTTTTACTCGGAGGTGGTGCCATTGAAAGTGTTTCCCGGGATAAGTATACCCTTGCAGAAGGGTATCAACGATATGAGGCAGGAACACCTAACATTGCAGGTATGATAGGTCTTGGATATGCAGTTGATTATCTGGAAAAGCTGGGAACGGATAAGATCGAAAGACATGAGAAAAAACTCACCGGCCGATTGATTCAGGGACTTGAGGAGATAGAAAACGTGCATCTTTACGGTCCTCCTGAACTTGATCACAGAATCGGGGTAGTTTCCTTCAATGTGGAAGGGATACATCCGCATGAGGTATCACACATACTTGACGAGGCTTCCGGCGTGATCACAAGATCAGGAGAACATTGCTGCCAGCCACTAATGGAATATCTGGGACTTCAGCACGGCACTGTACGAGCAAGTGTCTATCTTTATATTACAGAAGAAGAGATAGACATCCTTCTGGATACAGTTGAAGAGATCACCCGGAGATTATGAGATGTTCAGAGAGTTACCATGTATCAAGGCAGAAGGGGAATCGTTCAAACAGGATGTTCATCCGGTCATAGAGGAGATGCCACTTGCTGTCAGCGTAAATGGGCGCCATGCTCTCACGGCCATGACAAGTCCCGTGATGCTCAGGGAATTTGTTATCGGTTTTCTGTATACCGAGCGTATCATCAAGGATATTGAAGAGATAGAATCTATCCGCTTTGAGGAAAATACCGCAAGTGTACTCACGACAAATCCTTTCAAAATACTCACATCGCAGAAAACCGTGCTTAGTGGCTGCGGCGGAAGTATGTCCTTCCTTGATGTCGAGAAGCTCCCGGAGATAGATTCGGATCTCACTATCGACGCCGTGAGCATAAGGGAATCCGTGAAGGAAGCTCTGCAGTCCGAGCTGCATGTTAAGACCGGAGGCATACACGTAGTCGGCCTGTATGGCAAAGATGGCAGGATAGCGGTTGTGGAGGACATAGGCAGGCATAATGCCCTGGACAGGGTGATAGGATATGCTCTGGAGAAGGATATCGACCTCTCAGAGACCTATGCCATATGCTCAGGAAGGATCTCTTCTGAGATGGTACGCAAATGTCTTGTGGCAAATATCCCGGCCATAGTCTCAAGGGGTGCCACCACAACGCTGGCGATTGATATAGCAAAGGCCAGAGGGCTGACTATAATCGGTTTTGTCAGAGGGAAGAAGATGAATATCTATTCAGGAGGACAGCGCGTAGCAGACATGTCTTCCGGGGATGCCCGCTATCTCGAAGCAAAGACGGAAGAAGAGAAAGAGATATGATCCGGGCTTAGCCGCCAAAAACAACATGGATAATACGGATCTCATCCTCATTGCAGAGGATGTGATCCTCGGGTATTACCTCACCGTTCATGACCACTATGACCTCACTCTGGCTGATTTCAAGCTTTGAGAGAAGCTTTTCCACTGTTAAGGAATCAATCTCCATCTCTTTTGTTTTTCCGGAACTTAAGTTGATCTTCATTTATTTACAACTCTCGTAATCTCATTAATGCTTACAAAAGACTTATATTCACGATTGTGAATGCCCAGATAGATCAAACTCATATTTAAGTGCTGTGAAGGACAATAAAAATACGGAATAAAATTGCTGAACTATAGAGCCTAAATATCTTACATTCAACTATAGGTATTATTTGCCAATGACTTATTTATAGAGAAGTAATAGGAGTCTTCGGTGCGGGGCCTTCTCCAACATGAATCACACCTCCTAAAACTGCTAGTCTCTCAGAAATCCGCCCCCACCATTTCTCCTGATATTTTCGACGGAATTTTTTAAAACCAGGCCATCGAAAGAACATTATACATCAAATTTATCTCCGATGACGTATAATCACAGGCTGCAAATAATCATTTTAAATGGACCTGTAGTGTAGTGGATATCACTTGAGCCTCCGGAGCTTAGAACCCGGGTTCGATTCCCGGCAGGTCCGTAACAGACTCCCGGTCCTGTGAACATGAGTAAAAAGCAAAATTCAAAAAAGAAGAACTCTTCAACTGATCAAAATATCCGGAAACGCAGAATCGTGATGGTACTGGGAGTTCTCCTTATAGTTGCAGGATTTTTGGGAATAGATCTGAACCCGGAAGATGATGATGGGTGGACCGTTTCTGATGAAGGAATACTATCCTATGCCCGGATGGAAGAGATTCAATATAGTTATGAAGAACTGTCCGGTAACACCACTGATACCCTGAAACTTATCACTTTTGAAAGCCGGGGAGCTCAGATAGAGGGAATTCTGAGAATACCACAGTCTGATACCAGAGTTCCGGGAGTGGTAGTACTTCCCGGAGCAGGCGTCACAAAGGAAATGCAGAATAGGGTGCCTGAAGCACTGGCTGAAATGGGATATGCATCTCTTACAATCGACCAGCGCAATCTTGGAGGCATTAACCCGGAATCCGATCTTGAGCTTTTCAAAAAAGGCGAGGAGCCTGTGGAATACCTGATGGTGTACGATGCCATGATGGCTGCTGATGTTCTGCAGGATCAGACCCGCGTAGAGGATAATATCGCAATGCTGGGACTTAGCAACGGCGGAAGGTTCGCAATTATAGCAACTGCCATAGATCCTGATATTAAAGGCGTGATCGCAATCAGTACAGGTGGCTATGATACAGACTCCATTGACAGGAACATGGTGGCGGATGAAACTGCCTACCGATTCTACAGGTCCATCGATCCGGATAATTATCTGGATATGATCCCACCCCGCAGGCTGGTCATGTTCCATTCAGTCAATGACAGCATTGTTCCCTATGAGATGGCACACAAGACATTTTCAAAAGCAGAGGAACCAAAAGCTTTCTATGGACTTACAGGGGACACTCATGGATACAGCCACGCCGCAGAGGGGTATCTGGAAAAAGAACTGGATCTGATATTTAACTGATTTCGGAATCCGGGATTTTTAAGAAAAGCTGTTAATGAATTTAGTTAACTAACAATGTATAGGAGGCCTTTTTGCAATGATTTATATGTATGCAAGTCCAAATAAGAGTGGGGGTTTAGAACGAGGTCTTCCTTACTTGATACCATATTCCTATCGGAGAAAAGGAAGAATCTTTTATTGCTCTTAAAAAAGGGTCCGAAAACAAAAGAAGAGATAAAGGATTTTTTCGATTTTCCCTGGAAATCCATGATACCGCAATTAAAAAAGCTTCTTGAGTGGAATCTCCTGAGCTATAACAAAGATAGTTATGCTCTTACACCAACGGGAGAAGCAATAGTGGATAATATGGAAAAACTCCTCATGAGCCTGAACGTGCATGAGAATAACATGGATTACTGGATAGACCATGACCTTAGCCCGATACCAAAGGAATTGCTGTACAGGATAGGAGAGTTGGGTGAGTGTGAAGTGCTGGAGCCGAACCTGCCAAGTATTTTCGAACAACAGGAAGAGATGCTCAAAAGGATAAACGGTTCAAATCATATATCGACATTCATTTCCATATACCATCCTTCCTATTTACTGCCATATTCCAGTTTTCTTGACCAGGGTGTCGATGTCAGTGTTATAATGACAGATCAGGTATACAACATATTCAAAGACGACACACATCCGGCAATAGATGGCCCGTTCAGTGAGAACTCACTCTCACAGTCACTTAAAAAGGAGTATGAGAAGGAGATCGGAATACTCCTTGATGGCGGGAACTCACATATTTCCATCTATAAGGACAGAACAAAACCCGTAAGTATCACTGTAAGTGACCAGTGCATGTCGTTCTCACTTCTTGACAAAAACGGAAGATGCACTAACCGTATTATCCTGAGTTCCGAACCAACGGCAATCAAATGGGGTGAAGAACTTTTCAACTATTACAAAAACAGGTCCGAAATACTGAGCGACTGAGCCCGGACTTGATCTGTTCCGGGAAGGGACTTCTACAAACACTTAAAATTTGGACCATTGTTTTTGAAGCACCTGGGCAGGTGCTTCAGTGGTCAGTACACACCCTTAGTAAAAGTTAGTTGGTTGAGGTTGTCAAGATGTGTACATATAAATCTAGGATTTATTCGTATATAACCAAACCTTGCACTACCATATACAAGAGAAAGGAATAGTATAAAACCAAAAGATTGGCAAAAGGAAATAGAATGTTCTTAAAGCTTTATCTCAGGGAGACGCCACTTTAAGATACTTTTTATAAACTTAACACAATTAATCACGTTTTATCGGAGATACGCGTATAAAAGCCTGTCCACAGGCTGAATAAAAACCCTCTCTCTCATTTTCGTAAGCATTCTCATTGTGATATGAAGCTGTTGTCCTTTTTCGCTTGCTTATGGTAGTGCTTGCCGCTGTAACCAAGTTGTTCCCTCCTGGCAGAAAATTCCCTCAATGGAAAAATCCTTGATGTAATATAAAAAATCAAAATATAAATATATTACTGATCAAATTTACAGCTGACAATATATTAAATATAGATTCAGAAACTATTTTCCACGAACAGGGTGAAAGGATGTTTGCAGACAGACAGTATCCGGTGCATAAGAACAATATCAGGGGAATTATCTTTGATATGGATAACACCCTCTTTGATTTTGTGGAGGCAAAGATATCTGCCTGTACGGCTATTATTGAACATATTGGCAATGGAGACGGACATGAACTCTTCAATTACTTCCGCAGGGGCATACATGGGTTTGAGAGTACCGAGAACATAAGTGATTATATGAAAGACAACGGTCTCTTTTCCGAAAACCGTTTTCTTGAATGCTGTGGTATATACGAAAAAGAGAAGCTACGATCAGTACGACTCTATCCCGGCGTCAGGAACACCATAACGAAGCTCAGGTCAATGGACATCATGCTGGGGATACTTACGGATGCGGAAATGAAGAACGCCAGGGCAAGACTGGAGAAGGTCAGGCTTTACGATCACTTTGATTCGCTCTTCACATTCGATATCACCGGATCTAAAAAACCTTCACACGGGGCATTCACCTACGCCCTTGATTCCATGAAACTCGAAGCCAGTGAAACACTGTTTGTAGGAGACAGTCTGAGAAGGGACATCGCACCTTCCAGACGTCTCGGAATGCTGACAGCTCATGCGATCTACGGGGACAGGAACACCGACATGGACAGGGAGAATATTGAGGAAAAGCCGGATCATGTGCTCAATAACTTCAGCGATATACTTGAGCTTATAAAAGACGGAGACGAAGATGAAGAACACGAATTATGATGTCATCGTAGTCGGAGCCGGACCTGTGGGTTCCACGGCAGCAAGATATGCTGCCATAAACGGTGCAAGCGTGCTGATGGTGGAGGATCATGCATCCGTTGGTTCACCAGTGGGATGTACGGGACTGCTGAGCACGCGGGCGGTAGCCGAGTGTGATGTCAGACCGTCTGACAGATTCGTCCTGAACAGTGTACGTGGTGCCTTCGTACATCCCATGAACGGGGAGAGCCTTCCCATCGATGGTAAAGAGAAAAAGGCATACGTGGTCTCAAGAAAGAACTTTGACAGGACCCTTGCATCCATGGCACTTGAAAGTGGTGTTGAACTAAAGCTCAATACAAGGGCTACGGACCTGAAATACGTAAACGGTGTTCAGAAATTATCCGTAATTGAGAACGGTCAGCATAGAGAGATAAAAACAGGTGTGGTCATCGGTGCCGATGGTGTGCGTAGCCGTATTGCAAGGATGGCAGGACTCGGGAGTGTTAAAAAAATACTGCCGGGAGTACAGATAGAAGCTCCTTACAACTCACCTGATACGGACTTTGTAGAACTCTTCGTCGGCTCACAGGCACCTGGGTTCTTTGGCTGGGCTGTACCTGTTGATGATAAGATATCACGCATAGGACTGGCAATTGACAGCAATACAGATGAAAGTGTTCTGACCTGCCTTGACCGAATGCTGAAAAACAACCCCCATATTGCGTCACGCCACAGGGGAGGACATCTAGACCTTGTGACAGGAGGGATACCCATCGGACCGCTTGAAAAGACCTATGCCGAAGGTACTCTTATTGTAGGAGATGCTGCGGGACAGGTCAAACCAACTTCCGGCGGAGGAGTCTATACAGGCGCCGCGTGTGCCAAGATAGCAGGAGAGCTTGCTGCAAAGGCTGCACTGGAGGATGATAATTCCGCACAGAGGCTTTCAGAGTATGACCGCAGGTGGAGAGAGAAACTTGGCAGGGAACTTGCGATCGGAATGAATATCCATAATTTTATTGCAGGACTTGAAGATGAAAAGATGGATGAGCTTATAGCTTCCATGAACAAAGAATCAATACTTGAGACAATCACCGAGTACGGTGATATGGACCATCCATCAATAGTCGTAAAAAAACTACTTAGACCATCAAACTCCAGACATCTGCTAGGGGTTTTCAGTGCCTTTGCAAAGGCTGTGCTCTAGTTGTTAATAGATGCTCACGCCTCTGACCGTTCTGAGAGCCAGGAGTTCCTCAACAATACTACCCGGAACCTTTGTATCAGTGATTATTGTAAGTTTTGGCTCCGTGGTGAAGAACGGGTCATCCGAGACCGCCTGCCTGATGCTTATATCATGATGCGCGATGACTGTGGATACCTCTGCGATGATGCCTTTATTTACTGCATCATCCGGTGTGATTATGATTACACCAAGTCCCAGTAACGGAGCTACGTCACGCAGGAAGGGAATCGATCTTACGTTCTGGAAGATCTTGCGCAGGAGTTCATCGGATAATATTGTCTCTGTTGTCGAATCCACAACACGCCTGTCGACACCCGCCTCCCTTGCTAGCTGGGTATGGGCGATCTCGATGGCACCTGATATTACCTTCCCTTCATCGTTGACCTGGAAACCACGCTCGAACAGAAGTCGCAGGACTTTCTGTTGTGCGGGATGTTTTTCAAATTTATTGAGTAGTATACTCCACATAACATCATGTAATCCCTGAAAGTATTAAGAATTTAAGGTTATTCAGGCATCTAACAGATAACATTATTGAAAGAAGAAAGAAGAAAAGCATTTTAAGGATTAGGTCATTTAATACAGTCTGCTAGTTATTTAATAACGCACGTTTACCCGGAGTTGAAACGCTCGTTATCCGGATGGAAAAAGATCATCCTGCCATTTCTAAAGAAGTCAGTTTTACCGGGAATATCGGACAGCTTGCTCTTAAAGGAGGAACAGAATGAAAACATACAGGGACTATGATGACCTTCCGAAGATAAAATTGCCATATGGGCAGGAAGTGTCAATCAGTGACAGTACGATACGTGATGGTGCCCAGATGCCAGGTATCGTTGTGAGAAGTCATCACAAAGTGAAGATATATGAATATCTGCACAGAATAGGCATTGAAAAGCTGGAGACATTCGTTTACAACGAAAGGGACAGAAAAGCCATCGGTCTGATGCAGGACATGGGATACGAATTCCCCGAGATCACAGGCTGGGCCCGTGCAAATCCTGCAGACATAGACATGGTCCTGGATGTTGACGGTATTGAAGAGACAGGCATCCTCATGTCAGTGTCAGACCCGCACATCTTCGACAAGATGGGTCTGCCAA
>JAALLO010000180.1_pt1 | contig 70078 bp, 71 predicted proteins | sample 7245941 | NCBI WGS metagenome assembly JAALLO01 (sample SAMN13049198, study PRJNA578106) | oil field metagenome | isolation source: filtered produced water from oil reservoir A2 | place: USA:offshore Texas | collected 2016 | reverse complement strand
CACAAGCGTCCCTCCATTATCTATGATAAAAAATAATATATATTTATATTAAATCATCTTAATTTTTTCATGTAACTAGCATTTTATAAATTATCCATGAAATTTGAATACTCTTTACATACCCTCTCTGGATCTCCCATATCCTTTATCTTACCTTTATGAAGCCAAATAACTCTATCACAAATCTTCTTTATTTGTCCAATACTGTGAGAAACCATAATTACAGTTTTTCCACTATTTATCATATCAATCAACTTTGCTGAACTCTTTTTCTTGAATGCACGATCACCAACACCTAAAACTTCGTCTAGTATCAATATGTCAGGATTTATACTTGTTGCTATAGAAAATCCAAGTTTAGCTCTCATTCCTGAAGAATAATTTTTAATTGGCATATATAAAAAATCACCTAAATCGGCAAACTCAACAATTTTATCATATGCAGCATCAAGTTCTTTTTTATTTTTTCCTAATATTGCACCGTTAAGATATTCAAAACCAGCACCAAGTTCAAGCAATGGAGCAATAGAACCTAAAACACTTACTTTCCCATTAGTAGGTTTCATAACACCTGCGATAATTTTTAGTAAGGTACTCTTACCAGCTCCGTTGTGTCCAATAATCCCTAATCTTTCTCCCTTGTATACATTAAAACTTATTGAATCAAGAGCTAAAAACTCAGAATATTTCACTCCACCTCTAAAAAGTTTAATACAATACTCTTTTATGCTATCAATTTTGTTTTTTGTCATCCTAAATTTCATAGACACATTTTCAACTTTTACAACTATTTCTCTCATAATAATTTCCTTCCTATATATGCAACATAAACTTATCTTGATTTTTTTCAAAAAACAAAAGCTATTAAAGTACATATAATTAAGTTATCAATTTCTGGTGGTAATCCATAATATACACTTTGTCTAAATCCTTCAATATAGTGAAAAACTGGATTAAAAGTTAGAATAAATTGGTATTTTGGTGGAATTATTTCTTTAGGATAAAAAACTGCAGATGCATAGACTAACATAGTTAAAGAAACTTGATATAAATATGATATATCCCTAAAAAACACAGTAATAGTTGACAATATAAGGCTTACTCCACAAACAAAAACAAAAAGCAATATTAATATTATTGGTGCATATATTATATTAAGTGTTATTTCGGCTCTAGTAATTAGAATAACAATAATTAAATCCAACATAGATATCATAAATGTAATAAAATTTGCTGTTATATCTGCTAATGTCATTATATATTTTGGAATATAAACCTTTTTTAATAGTGGAGCAGAATTAATAATAGATCTCAATGACGTAGATGTAGATGAGCTAAAAAAACCAAAAATTAGCCTTCCACTTAATAAATAAACTGGAAAGTTTTCAATTGATCTTCGAAATAAAGTTGAAAATACAATTGTTAATACAATCATATTAAGAAGTGGATTAAGAAGACTCCATAATATACCTAGAGCAGAGCCTTTATATTTTTTCTTAATATTTCTTTTTACTAATATTGTAAATAAATAATAAAATTTCTTAAAAGTTAATAAATAATTTATATATTATATTTAATGATGAATCTTGTTTTACAAAAGTTAATCTATTTTTCTTTTAAAATACTATTAATTAACTTACAAATTTTAAATACACTTGAAGTAGTGTATAACTTTAATTCATCTTTAACTAATCTCAATTCTTCTTCTAAGACACCATTTTTTTCTTGTAGCTCTTTATTTATTTTTTCTATATTTTTTATTGATTCTTGTAGCTGTTTATTTCTTTTTTCTACATCTTTTATTTTTTTTTGTAAATTTCTATTTACCTCTTCTTTATCTTTTATTTTCTCTTGTAATTTCTTATTTGTTTCTTCCCTATCTTTTATTAACTCTTGTAACTGTTTATTTTTTTCTTTTGCACTATTTATTGTTTCTTGCAAATTTCTATTTACCTCTTCTTTATCTTTTATTTTCTCTTGTAGCTTTTTATTTCTTTCTTCTAGATCTTTTATTGTTTCTTGTGAATTTTTATTATTATTTTGTAATACTTTCAACTCATTCCCAGTGTTCTGGATTTTACTTTTTATTAAATTGAAAATTTCATTTGTCATAGGTTGAATACTTAAATTTTCATATTCAAATTTTACATCTATATTATAAATAGTTTTATTTAAATTATTAATAAATATCTGAGGGTCATCATAAAGAAACAAATAATTATTATTGATTTTATAAGTATAGTTTCCTTTTAATAATTCAACATTAACGGCTTCTCCATTAATTATTATTTCGTGGACACGTAACATACAGCTTTCTTCTACAAAATCAATCCTAATATTTTTTATTAATTCAAACTGTTCTAAGTTAAAATGTAAAGTATTTAAGCCAGGTCGTATTTTTGTGCTTACTATAAGGTCTTCGCTATAACCACTATTTGTATCAATATATATTTTAAAAGTATCGGCTTGAATAATAGGCTTGATGTTTTTAGCAATTGTAATATTATCTTTGTTTCCCTTGTAGTAATCTTCTTTTACACATATAAAAACAAATTGATATACGTTACCAAATTTTTTCTTTTTTAAAACTTGTTTTAAAGACTTTGAGACACTTGCATAACTATTACTAAATTCTGTCTTGCCTACATCAACATATACAGCCTCTTGTTTTTCTGTAACAAAACCACACTCTTGTATTAACCTATTTAGAGAATTATATGTGAAGAATCTTAAATGTGTATTGTCAAGTATACCTAGTTCTCTGTATTTGAATTCATTATTAAATAAATCTATTAAAACTGAATTATGGGCTATATTAGGTATAGAAAATAAAAGTCTACCATCTTCTTTTAATAATTTTTTTGAATACTTTATAGTAGTCTTAGGATCAATTAAATGTTCAAGAACATCAGCAAATATTATAAAGTCAAATTGTATTTCACTAAACTTATTTACCCACTCATAATCCTCTATATTACCAAGAACTCCATCTTCTGAATATCTAATGGCAGAGTTGTATCCTTCTTCATCAATTTCAACTATATAAACCTTGCAATTTAGATTGTCTTTTAAATATTTTGTCATTCTCCCCATAGCTGGACCAAATTCTAAAATTGTTGAGTTAGGTTTTATACTATTAATAATAATTGATAAAGCATTCTTGCTATTCATATCCAACTCAAAATCATATTTCATAATATCCTCCTTTTATAGACTAATAACAATATCAAATATTCTTTGTTACTGTCTATAATATTGTTCCAGCATTACTAATAAGTACACTATATTGAGATTTTTTTCTTGATCACCTATCACCATACATTTTCTCATAATACTCCATATACTCACCACTTCTAATCTTTTCCCACCAGTCTCTATTATCTAAATACCACTCAATAGTTTCTTTCATACCTTGTTCAAAGGTATAACTTGGTTCCCATCCAAGCTCTGTTGTAATCTTTGTGTTGTCTATAGCATATCTTCTATCATGTCCTAGTCTATCTTTTACATATGTTATTAAATCCTCTGACTTTCCTAGTGTTTTTATTATAAGTTTTACTATCTCAATGTTGGCTTTTTCATTATTTCCACCTACATTATATACTTCTCCTGATTTACCTTTGTGAAGTACTGTGTCTATCGCTGAGCAGTGATCCTTTACGTGAAGCCAGTCTCTTACTTGCATACCATCTCCATATACCGGTAGGGCTTTTTCTTCTAATGTATTTGCTATCATAAGTGGTATTAGTTTTTCTGGGAACTGATATGGTCCATAGTTATTTGAGCATCTGGTTATATTCATAGGCATCTTAAATGTTTCATTATATGCCCTAACTAACATATCTGCGCTAGCTTTACTTGCTGAGTACGGACTATTCGGTGCAAGTGGAGTAGTTTCCGTAAACATACCTGTTTTGCCAAGTGTCCCATATACTTCATCTGTTGATACTTGCAGATACTTTACTCCGTCTCTATAAACTGGATAGCCTGTCTCATCTTTACCTATGGTCCAATATTTTTTAGCAGTATCCAAAAGCACTTGTGTCCCCATTACATTTGTCTTAACAAATATACCTGGCTCTTCTATACTTCTATCTACATGGGATTCTGCAGCAAAGTTTATTATATAGTCAAAGTTTTCTTCTTCAAAAAGTCTATTTACTAAATCTCTATCTGCTATATCTCCTTTTATAAATCTATAGTTCGGATTATCTTCTACATCCTTTAGATTTTCTAAGTTTCCTGCATATGTCAATAAATCAAGGTTTACTATTCTATAATCATCATACTTATTAAGCATGTATTTTACAAAGTTAGAGCCTATAAAGCCTGCTCCACCGGTAACTAACAGTCGTTTCATTTCATTCAACTCCCTTATAGTTTAAAGTTTTCAGTTTACAGTGTATAGTTGTCAATTATCAAATATTTTTGCGGCTCGTATTAATTATTTTTGTTAATATCTTTATAATTTCATTTATTTCTTTTAGCATATCATTAACTTGATTCTTAGTTAAAATATTGGTTGCAATTAATAACTCTAACCAATATTCAGTTTCTGCTGCTTCTTTTAAAGAAATCGAAAGTTTAGCTATAAAATCTTTCTTTGATTGCCCTTCAAGTCCTTCTCTGATATTTGCAGCAATACTTGTACCAGATCTTAATAACTGTTTGCTAAGGACATATTCATGCTTTGTCTTACACATATATTGATATAACTCTACTATAGCAACCGCAAAATCAAAAGATTTCTTATAAATAATGCTATTATTTTTATCTGCCAAAACAACCACAACCCTTATATAGTTTACAGTTTTAATACTTTCAACTTTCTTCTTTTCTCTTTTAACTTTCCACTTTAAACTTTCAACTATAAACTTTTAAAACTACCCCACTTCTTATCCTTCTCTGATAATATTACTTCTTCTATATCTTCTAATGGCCATTTTATCCCTATATCTGGGTCGTTCCAAAGTATGCCGCCTTCGTCTTCCGGATGGTAAAAGTCTGTACATTTATATGTAAACTCTGCCTCATCGGACAGTACTAAAAATCCATGGGCAAATCCCTCAGGTACATAAAACTGTCTTTTGTTTTCTTCTGAAAGTATAACTCCGTGCCACTTTCCATAGGTCTTCGAGTTTTTTCTAAGGTCTACTGCTACGTCAAATACTTCGCCTTTTATTACTCTGACTAATTTACCTTGAGGGTATTTATATTGAAAATGCAGGCCTCTAAGTACTCCTTTTTTGGATTTTGATTGATTATCCTGTACAAACTTCATATCTAAACCAGCTTCTTTAAATTCTTTTGCATTATAAGTTTCCATAAAATATCCTCTATGATCTCCAAATACTGTAGGTTCTATTATATATAAATCTTCTATTGGTGTTTCTATAAATTTAAATTTAGACATAGTTACCTCCTAAAATATAGAGTTTTAGAAGTTAGAGAGTAAGAGAAAAAAGATAAAAAACTTAAATTATTTTTACTCTAATCTCTAATTCTCTAATCTTAACCTTTATTTAGTAGCAGCTACCTCGCTTTTTATATTATTATCAATATCAATTTCCTCTTCTTTTACTAAATCTATTAAATACTTGCCATAATTTGTTTTTGCAAGAGGTTTAGCTAACTTTAGAAGTTGTTCTTTATCAATGTATCCTTTTCTATATGCTATCTCTTCTATACAAGCTATATAAAGGCCTTGTCTGCTTTGTATTGCTTCTACAAAGTTACTTGCTTCAAGGAGGCTACTATGAGTTCCTGTATCAAGCCATGCCATTCCTCTTCCAAATAGTTCTACTTTAAGTTTTCCTCTTTTTAAATACTCTTCATTTACTGAAGTTATTTCCAGTTCTCCTCGCCATGATGGTTTTACATTTTTAGCTATTTCAATTACATCATTGTCGTAAAAATATAAGCCTGGTACTGCATAGTGGGATTTTGGATTTTCAGGCTTTTCTTCAATTGATAATACTTTACCATTTTTATCAAATTCAACTACACCGTATCTTTGGGGGTCTTTTACGTAATATCCAAATATTACTGCTCCTTCTTTAAGTGATGCTGCATTTTTAAGGGTTTGTGTGAAATGCTGCCCGTAAAATATGTTATCTCCAAGAACAAGGGCAACATTATCATCGCCTATAAAGTCTTCTCCTATTATAAAAGCTTCTGCTAAACCTCTAGGCTCTTCTTGAACTGCATAGGATAGTGAAAGTCCTATGTCGCTTCCATCTCCAAGAAGTTCTTCAAATTTCGGCAAGTCATGTGGTGTTGATATGATAAGTATTTCTCTTATACCTGCTAACATTAAGGTTGATAAAGGATAGTATATCATAGGTTTATCATAAATCGGTAATAACTGCTTTGATATTGATTTTGTTATTGGATAAAGTCTTGTTCCTGAACCACCTGCTAAAATTATACCTTTCATTTGTAACCTCCTTATTTAGAGTAATAGAATGTTAGAGTTTAGAGGATTAGAAAAAAGATCATTAAAGACGTCCTCCTCCTCTTCTGCTCTATTCTCTAATACTCTCCTTCTCTAATTCTCTAATGTATTCTCTCAATGCTTCTTTATATGGTCTTAAAGGTTTGTATCCTTCAAGTTTCCAGCAATAATTTTCTAAAACAGAATATTTTGGTCTTGGAGCTGGTCTGTTAAATTCTTCTGTTGTAGTAGGGTTAACTTCTATGTCTATATTAGCTATATCGAAAATCAGTTTCGCGTAATCATACCATGAGCAATAATCGCTATTTGTGATATTGAATATGCCATATGTTGGTTTTTGTATTAGTTTACTTATGGCTTCAGCTAGATCCGGCGTATATGTTGGTGATCCTATTTGATCATTTACTACACTTAAGCTATCCATTTTTTTGCTGAGATTTAGCATTGTTGTAACAAAGTTTTTTCCATTCATACCATAGAGCCAAGAAGTTCTCACAATATAATATTTATTTAATAGCCCTTTTACATAGTTTTCTCCGGCTAATTTGCTTTTGCCATAAATGCTTAAAGGGTTTACAGTATCGAACTCAGTATAGGCTTCTCCCTTGCTTCCATCAAATACATAATCTGTACTTATATATACCATAGCAGCATCTATTTCATTGCAAGCAGTTGCCACATTTCTTGCTCCTATGGCATTGACTTTATATGCCGTGTCTATATTGCTCTCACATCCGTCTACGTCTGTATAGGCTGCTGAATGTACTACTACATCAGGTTTTACTTCCTTAATGTAGTTTATGGTTCCATTTATATCAGTAATATCAAAGTCCTTACGGGTAGAAGCAATAACTTCATTTTCTTTTGATAATACTTTTATTAAGTCAGTTCCTAACATACCATTTGAACCAGTAAGTAATACTTTCATTTTAAAAAGCTCTCCTTTGCTAGTAGGGATGGATTAGGGATAATAGAATAGGGATGATGGATTATAGGTTGGATTTCTGAAATATAATCTATTATCTATAATCCATAAACCAAATTCTATTCTCTGCCTTATTAATATTTTCCTGTGTCTTTGGTGTAATTTTAACAAATCTAACCATGCTGTTCATTTCAACATTGTTTTTGATATTGTCATTTAGGCTTTTAATTTTATTTTCTATTTTAACTATATCTTCTAAGTGTTTTATAGCTTCTTCTATATCGCCATTTTTCAATCTGTAATCTGCTAAGGCCATTAATAAGGATGATTTGTTTTCATATGTAGCTGAGTTTAATGGATGATATTTTTCGAGACTATTTATTATATCTATACTTCTATCTATTTGTCCGTTCTTTAGATAAAACTTTATTGCATTTGATAAAAGTTTAAAGTTGTATTTGCCTAGTTTTACGGCTTCGTCCATTATTTCTATTGATTCTTTAATTCCTTTTGCATTTTTATCTTCTCTTGCAAGTGCATTTGACAGATTTGCATAATCAGCTAAGTAATTTGGGCTAAATGGATTTAACGTACTTGCAAGTTTAAACTTTTCTTTCCCTTGTTGTATTTGTTTTGATTGTACCAACTGAATTCCTTTACTTGCTGCATTTGCTGCAAAATAGTTTAGTGAGCTGGCTGCTAATAGCACTACCGAGAGAACTATCACAACATAGTTTATCTTAGAGCTGATACTTATTTTTAATTCTTTCATGTCTCTACTTATTCCTAAGGTCATACCGATTAAACTCCACAGGACTATAGCTATGGCTGCCAATGACAGGTCAAAGTCTATGGCACTGTGAATTAAAATGGTTGCTACAGCTGCAAGTATGCCTACTATTGTGTTTTTAAGTTCTAAATCATCGGTATTTTTATGTACTATAAATACTCTATATAAGTATAGAGCTAAAATCAATCCAAATATTACAATTCCCAGGGTACCTATTTCTATCCAAAGCTGCATAAAGTAGTTGTGGGCTTCGTTACTCCAGTATGCATAGGTCTGATAGGCTTTGTAGAGGGTTTCCCATCCTCCGCCACCTGCTCCTATGATAGGATTGTCTTTTATGATTTTGAAGGCATCTTTATAAAACACAGCTCTTTCTGTAACTGTCTCTGCCTTAAGACTGATGCTCCCCAATCTCTCTGCTAAATCTTTTGGTAAAAATCCAAGTATTGTATTTTTAAATAGTAGAACTATGACTGGCATTAGTACTGTTGCTACCGGAATTATTATGTTGTATACTTTTTTATTTAAGTTAAGTTTTTTTAAAAATCTTTCCAGCAGTGTGCTAACTGCCACTGAAATGACTATTCCAATAAGTAGCCACAGCCACCCTGATGCTTTCCCAGATGTTTGAAGTATTGAGTTGAATTTCTTTATTATAACGGCTAATCCAACAAGGTTGCCAAGCAGATGAGCTATAAAGGATATTTTGTACTCTACCGAAACCAGTATATAGTATACAAATCCAACTAGTGGCAATATAATCCATGCCCCTCTTGAATAGGACATGATAAATCCAAAAAACAGCACAAAAGTAGCTATACTTATAGCATACTTTTCTTTACTTTGAAAATTGCCTGCGAGCATATATGCTAGAAATAGGATAGCTAGTGTATATGCTCCAAAGGTATTATGATATTGTAAAGTTGAGTTCATCATTCCGCCTACAAAGGCTCCATTATATTTAAAGGTTTCTAGTGCTGTTCCTACCCCTATAAATACTACTAAAACTCCTGCTGTTACTAGTATGGTTAGTGCTATTTTAAGTCTTTGTTTGTCATTAATTAGTCTTTTAGCTAAGATCAGAATCAATAGATAGTTTATATATTTTAGTGTCTCTTGTATAGATAGTTCAATGTTTGCTGCAAAAAATGTGGATAGTGTATAGAGTAAGGTCATTGATAATAGTCCTATTTCAATCCAAGAAAATTTATAATCTATTCCTTGTTTTCTGTTGGTTATATAGTAGGTTATAAATACTACTGCTATAATTATATGGGTTGGAATTAATTCTTTTTGAAAAAATAGTCCTCTAAAAAATGGAGGATAAAATAGTAGTATGCAGAGTAGCGTAAATATTAATTTTTGAGATGTGCTTTTTTTGATAGCTGATGATTTCATGTGTAAACCTCCAGATTACTAGTCCTTAGTTCTTTGCCCTTAGCTCTTAGTCTAGGGTCAAAACTATAAAGTCTTTATTAAACCGTTTAACATTTTGCCAATTACATTTGCTAATTTCATAAGTTCGTTATACTTTTCATTATTTATGTATCCTAAATCATTTGATAATATCAAATGATACTTAGTTTCTTCTAATGAACCTCTTGCTATATATAAAAATTGTTTAAATTCTTTATTATGATATCTGCCCTTTCCCTCTGCAATATTTGCAGGAATAGAACTGGCCGACCTGCATAATTGATCTATTAATCTATATCTTTCTTCTTTTGGAAAATCTGTTGTTATTTTATATATTTTTATCGTTAATTCATGAGATTTTTGCCATACTTCTAGTTTCTTGAAATTATTCTCCATAATATTTCCCTTTCGCTCTTTTATTTTTTAGTTTTTACTAAGAGCCAAGAACTAATAACTAACAACAGTTTTTTATCCTTGATCCACGAGGGCAAACATTATCGTTCCTTTACATGCTATTTCGTCGCCTACATAGGCTATTGCTTCTCCTGTGCCTATGTTTCTTCTCATTTTTATTATTTCGACTTCTAGTCTGAGTGTGTCTCCAGGGACTACTTGTCTTTTGAATCTAAGCTTGTCTATACCTGTAAATACTGCTAGTTTTCCTTTGTTTTCTTCCATAGATAGTACTGCTACTGCTCCTACTTGGGCCAAGGCTTCTACTTGAAGTACGCCGGGCATGATTGGGTTGCCTGGGAAGTGGCCTTGGAAGAAGGGTTCGTTTATGGTTACGTTTTTTATTCCTACGGCTTTTTTGCCAGGCTGCATTTCGATGATTTTGTCTACAAGAAGAAATGGATATCTGTGAGGGATTATATTTTGAATATCTATGTTATTTAACATTAATTTCACTCCTCGTTGGTTTATATTTATCCATCTTTTATTTTAAACTATTTTACATGTTTCTTCAATGTTTCTCAATATTTGTCATGAAATTTTAAGATAAAGGTTTACTGATCATCCCTAACTGTCAATAGCTTAAAAAATTAATCACAAAAAAAGATTAGATGCATGGAGCTCTAACCTTTTATTTATGTTAGTTTTTTATTTTATTTACAATATTTTCTTTCTTCTTAGCGTCCTGATATCTAGTTCGTGTTCTCCGATTTTTTCATATGCCGATGTCATTTTTTCTTCTATTCTTTTTTGGCCTTCTTTAAGTTCATTTATGTCTTGTTCCATCTTGTCCATTCTTGCTTCTATTTTATCCATTCTTTGCTCTATTCTATCTACTCTTTGCTCTATCCCATCAATTTTTTGTTCTATTCTGTCCATTCTTTCTTCAAATCTGTCCAGTTTTGCATCGTATTTTTCCATTTTTATTTCTACATTTTCCATAAATCCGACAATTGTAGTTAAGGTATCTTGCATTTTTTTCATATCTTCATTCATGTACAGTCCCCTCCCGACGTTCTTTTAAGGACATTATATCATATTTCTTTTCTATTTTTCTTCGTTATTTGTTTCTATTGTTTTTGATAACTGCTCGTACATTAATTTTGCTAGACCTATACCTCCGCCTTTTGCTACTTCTTTCGATATTTCTTGGTCCAGCATTCCTTCGAACATTTCTCTGGCGTAGCTTTTCTTGATAAGGCCACCTTCTGTTACTGTGTCTCGCATGTTTTTCATTAGGATGTTTATGAAAACGGATTCGAATTGTTGGCAAGCAGATTTTAGTTTTTCAGTATCGTTAGACTCTTTTGCCTGTTGGAGAAGTTGTTTAAAATTGTTAGTTTCGTTTTGGATTTTTACAGATTGAAATCTAGATTGGAGGTTCATGTTATCCGTTAAATTTATTTTCATAATGATACTTCCTTTCATTTTCAGTATCGGTTACGGGTGACGGGTATACAAGAAGGCTAATAGCTAATAGTATATATCGGTAACAGGTTACGGGTGACGGGTATGCAAGAAGGCTAATAGCTAATAGTATATATCGGTAACAGGTTACGGGTGACGGGTAACGGTAAAACCTATTTTCTTAAAGCTTGAATCAATTTGTTTAGCATTTTTAAAACTCTTTTATTTTCATCCATCAAATAATTATATTGTTCTTCGCTAATATAACCCAAATCTTTACTCAATATTATTTGGTACTCTAATTCGGATGCTGAGCCACGTGCTATTCCAAGATAACGAATATATTCTTTTTTATAGATACATCCTTTACCTTCTGCTATATTCATAGGTATCGCCGAAGCTGCTCTTCTAATTTGAGAGATAAGTCCATATTGTTCATTTTTGGGAAAATCTTTAGTAATTTTATATATTTTCAATGTTACTTCATGAGCCCTTTGCCATACTTCCAGTTCTTTATAATCCATTTTATTTCCCCTTATAAACGGTTACCGGTTACCGGTTACCCGTTACCTGTTGTTACCTCCTTAAATTATTCGCCATTTGTAGCATTTCGTCTGCTGTTTGGATGGATTTGGAGTTGATTTCGTAGGCTCTTTGGGCGGTGATTAGTTTTATCATTTCTTCTACTACTTGTACGTTGGATGTTTCTAGGAAGCCTTGGAGGATTTCTCCTGCATCGCCATTGAAGGCTTCTACGTATTCTCCTGAAGCTGTTGTTTCTTTTAATAGGTTTTTACCGACGCTTTCAAGTCCTGCAGGATTTGGAAATCTGACTAAAGTTAGCTGGGCTATTTCTTCTATCTCGGCACTGTTTGTTCTCTGTACGCTCACTACTCCGTCGGGACTTACGAATATGTCGGCTATGTTGTCACCAAGTTCTACATCGCCTATGTCGCTTTGTACAAAGTATCCGTCAGAGGTAGTCAGTCTAGCTTCTCCGGCATCTATGCTAAGCTTAAAGCTTCCGTCCCTTGTAAAGAATAGGTTATCATTGGCGTCTCTTACCATGAAAAATCCATCTCCATTTATGGCAAGGTCCAGGTTGTTGTTTGTCTGCTCAAAGCTTCCTTGTATAAAGGAACGTACTGTTGCGGAGGGCATAACTCCATGTCCTACTTCAAGGTTTACGGGCTTGCCTTCTCCTTCATTTAAGTTTGTTCTTCTCAGCTGTTCATATAAAAGGTCTTTAAATTCTATTCTTTGTTTTTTATATCCTGTTGTATTTACGTTTGCAAGGTTGTTGGATATTGTGTCTATGTTTAGTTGTTGGGATTTCATGCCTGATGCTGCAGTCCATAGAGCGCGCATTTTAAATTCCTCCTATTGAGTGTTTTTATTGATATTTAACCTTTAAGATTCGTTTATGTTTATCTGTTTGCTTTAGGTAACCGGTGACCGGTGACCGGTTACCGGAATTTTAAACTTTCCCTATTTCGTTTACTGCTTTTCCGATTGTGTCGTCGTAGGCTTTTATTACTCTTTGGCTGGATTCGTAGCCTCTGAATAGGGTCATCATTTCTACCATTTCTTTTATGGGATCTACGTTTGATTTTTCCAGTTTTCCTTGGAGGACTTGTCCTGTAAATTCTTCTTCTATAGGTTCTATTCCTTCTGCCATTTTGAATAGCCCTTCTCCTGTTTTTCTTAGGTCTCTTACGTTTTTTATGTTAACTATTTCAAAGCCGTCTATTACTTCTCCGTCTACCATCAGATCGCCATTTGGAGCTACAGATATTTCTTCTCCATCTAGTATTATAGGGCCATAGGGGCCTATTACATTGTAACCCTCTGAAGTTACCAGTTTTTTGTCAACATTGAGTTTAAACGAGCCGTTTCTTGTGTATCTGATGCCTTCTTCTGTCTCAATTGTAAAGAAGCCCTCTCCTTTTATTGCAAAGTCCAGAGTGTTCCCTGTTGTTATAAGCTGGCCCTGATTAAAATTGGTCTCTATTCTCTCAAGCTTGATTCCCGAGCCCATCGTTCCTATTACTGAGGGGTGGGGCTGCATCACTATTTTGTCTATCTGCTCTCCGTCCACAAAGACATTGCCATCCTCGTCTATATTGAGCTGTCCTTCACCAACATAGATTGGTCCTTTATTTCCTAATATTTTATATCCGTATCCTGCATCTGCATTGCCTTCGCTGTTTTTATAAAAGGTCTTGAGATATCCATCTTGTCCGACTGTGAATTCTGCTTTGTCATGATAGCTTATACCTGTATGGGTCTGTACTCTAAAGTATCCGCCCTTTGCACTGGCTTTGAAATAGTCTCCTTTGTCTTCGATTTCCACCTTTGGTGCACCTTTGAAGTTTTCTACTGGCATGGAGCCATTCATTTTACTTATAAGGGTATCTTCAAAGGATTCTATTAAAACCAGGTCCTTTTTATAGCCTGTGGTGTTTATGTTTGCTACATTATTACTAACTACATCTATTTTTTTGTTGTTTGTTATTAGTGATGATCCAGCTGTGTATAGTCCACGGAACATTTGAAAACCTCCTTTGAAATCAGGTTACGGGTCACCGGTGACAGGTGACATCTTCTATATTTTTATCGACAGGTGGGATAGATTTCTTTAGCCTATATTAACAAATGCGTCTAGCGACGCATTTGGCTCTTGGCAAATCCTAGTCGTTCTTTAGGGTCTTTCTTGCATCCCTTGAATTTACTTTGTTTTATACCTGCAATTTCTTATATAATTGCTTGGGTTTCTATACTATAAAGAAAGCAGCTAGGCTGCTTTCTTTAGTATCTTCTCCTCTTGTTTCTTCCTGTCGTCATCATGCTTTTTTCAAGTGCGTCTAGGTGATTGAGGGACATACCTGTACCTGTAGCCACGCATGATACTGCATCTTCTGCTATATAGGTGGGGATGCCTGTCCTCTTTTCTATCAGTTTATTGAGCCCGTTAAGCAATGCTCCTCCTCCTGTCATAACTATACCTCTAGTACTTATGTCCGATGCAAGTTCAGGTGGTGTCTTTTCTAAAACACTGTGCACTGCATCGGCTATAGCATTAACAGGTTCTTCTAACGCTTCCAGCATTTCTTCAGTGGTTATTGTTATGGTCTTGGGAAGTCCTGTGATGAGATCTCTACCTCTACAGTCCATTTTTGTGGACTGGGCCTTTGGATATGCAGTACCTATATTTATCTTAAGGTCCTCTGCAGTTCTTTCTCCGATAAGTATGTTATGGGCCTTTCTCATGTATTTGATTATAGCGTCATCAAATTTGTCTCCAGCTACCTTTATAGACTCGCTTACTACTATGCCTCCTAGGGATATTACAGCTATATCTGAAGTTCCTCCTCCTATGTCGACCACCATATTGCCGTCGGGTTTGGTTATATCTAGTCCTGCTCCTATGGCAGCAGCTATCGGTTCTTCTATCAGATAGGTCTTTCCTCCGCCTGCTTCCGTTGTGGCATCTATAACGGCTCTTTTTTCTACTTCCGTAACTCCACTTGGGACACATACGATTATTTTGGGCTTGAAGAAAAATCTATTTCTACCGCAGGTCTTTTGTATAAAATATCTGAGCATCCTTTCAGTTACTTCATAATCAGATATAACTCCATCTTTAAGTGGTCTTATAGCTACTATGTTTCCTGGGGTTCTACCCAACATCTTTCTTGCATCCGATCCTACTGCAAGTATCTGGTCCGTGTTTCTGTCAATGGCCACTACCGACGGTTCTGTCAGTACTATTCCTTTACCTTTTATGTAGACTAGTACACTGGCCGTTCCTAAGTCTATGCCTATTTCTGCTCCAAAGCCAAACATTTTTGCCCACCTTTCATCTGTAATTGTTAGCTTACAGCTAACTGCTAATAGCTATCTATTTAAAAGCATTTAATTAGCTTATTTCACTTGATTTTTGTAAAAATTAATCACAAATCTACTAACGTATTTTAGTTCTATATTTTTCTGCAAATTCCTTCAATTTTTTTCTTTTTTTCAAAAAATAATAAAACAGGGTGGGACCCTGTTCTTATCCTTATGCTTTTCTATGTTATTTTACCATGCTTCTGTACTTCATCTTAGTTGCTTTTCCACCTCTGATATGTCTTTCAGCTTTATTCTTTTCTAGTATTTTTTTTACCTTACTAGCTAAAAGAGGGTTTATCTTGGGGAGTCTTTCTGTGACATCCTTATGTACAGTGCTTTTGCTTACTCCGAATACTTTAGCTGTTTGTCTGACCGTTGTTTTTTTATTGATTATGTGCTCTGCAATCTCTACAGCCCTCTCCTCTATATAGTCCTTCACTGATGTACCCCCTTTAAATAAATTGAACTTGTTACATAATATGCAGTGAAGGGAGGATGTAGAACTAGAAATCGCTAATGAGTGCAGAACAAAGCGTCTTCGACGCTTTGTTAGTTCGTAGTTAGTAGTTCGTAGTTGGTAGCCCTAATTAGTTCTTAGCTCTTGGCTCTTGGCAAATCCTGGTCATTCTTTAGGGTCATAATTCTTCGTTGTTCGCCACTCGCTGCTCGCTACTCGGTTAGGGTTAGGCTTTAGGGCGCTAGGCACTGGGTACTGGGTTTAAGTCAATCTTTTAGATTTTTCCGGTCACCCGTCACCCGTAACCCGTCACCCGTAACCCTTTTTTTCTCTTACTGTTTTTCTGCCATGTATTCTAGGGGATTTAGGTTTTGTCCGTCCTTTAATACTTCAAAGTGAAGGTGTGGATCTTCTCCTGCTTCGAATATTGATGATGTTCCCACTCCGCTTATTGTTTGACCCTGTGTCACCTTGTCTCCTACCTTTACCATTTCATCGGTACATAGGTTGCTGTATCTGGTCAATAAGCCGTTTTTGTGCTTTAAGGATATGGTAATCCCAAGTCTTGAGTCGGTTAAGACCTCTACAACTTCTCCATCAAGGGCAGCTCTTACCGGTGTGTTTTCTTCCGCCATTATATCTATACCGTGGTGGGTTGTAAAGTGCTCAAGAGTTTTAGAGTATGTAAGGGTTTCTATTGCATAGCCCATTCCCAGCTCTCCTTTTACGGGCCACATCATTGCCATAGTACTGGTACTTGAAGCCTCTATTGCCCCACCAGCTTCATTATTTTGTGCCAAATTCGATTGCTTCGTATCGGTTTTTTTTGTTTGTCTCTGTACTAAAGTCTTCCCTTTATTACTTTTAGCGCTTTCGTTATTTGGTTTTTCTTCATCGTTTCCGTCTGTACCAACTGCAGTTTCAGTTGAGGAAGTTTCCTGCTTCTCTACCTTATCTGCTTCATCTACTATTATAATGTCTGACATCTGCTTGTTCATTTCATCTTCGCCAATGTCTATGATTTCTGCATCTTCTTTAGCTATTTCGCTTTGGTTTTTCAGATCATCCTTTGCCAGTCTATCAATATTCGACTTTGCAACCCACACTGCCGTTGTTCCTACTATACATACTGCCAGAAACATGATTATATAGAAGCCTTCCTTGTGTAATAGCCCCTTCAATCCCTCTTCTTGTATCTTCTTAAAAGCGTTATTTTTATTATTCCTTGAAAATAGTTTTCTAAAAAAGCTCACATCGACCACCTCCATCTGTAGTATTTCCAGATTTCAAATGGTCGATACATATTTTTCAGATTTATTAAATGATTTTTTTGTTAAGGAACCAAACATTTTTCAAGAATTATTTAACTATTTTCAGTAGAATCTTGAAAAGGCTAATAGTTAACCTCTTATGGCAAAGAGGTGAATTGCTTTACTTCTACTCCTTGATAGTAATGTTTTAATATCTCATCAAATTTGTATCCATGCTTTGCCATACCGTCTGCTCCGTATTGACTCATGCCTACGCCGTGACCATAGCCCTTTGTTTTGAATATCATTTTATCTCCTGATACTACTATTTCAAAGTTTGCAGATTTAAGGCCGAACAGTTCTCTGATATTTCTGCCAGATACTATTTTATTGCCTACTTTCATTTTTGATATGCTTCCGCCTTCATTTCTTGCCAAAATCTCCAGTGAGTCTACTATATTTGCTTCTGTCAAATTACTATCTTTATATTTTGTATTTATTTTGGAGATAAATTCATCTGTAGATATAACTACTTCATCTTCCAAGTGGCTTGAACCTTGTTCATAGGGGCTTTCCACGCTCCTTAAATAGGGCATTGCTGTGGAGAACACGTCCTCTGAGTTTTCTGTTCTTCCGCCGCTTGTGGAATGATAAAGGGGATCAATAAGTTTTCCCTCATAGGTTATCACTAATCCTCTGGTACTCTCTACCGCTTCTTCTATCTTTGGCCAGTAGTCCCTCATCCAGTTTTTAGGTTTTACTTCCTTTAGCTGATCTTTGGTCCTGAATACCTGACAGTGCACGGTATCACAAACCTCTGCTCCCGGATGAGCCGGATTACCTTTTTTGCCGTATTTTATTTTCTGATATAAAACCTTGGTTCTTGCAGCTATAGCTTGGGCTTTTAGAGCTTCTATGTCGAATGATGCTGGCATTTCACTTGATACTACACCTTTTACGTATTCTTCCAGCTCCATTTCTTCTATACGCTTTAAGTTATCTCTATATATTCTTATTTTTGTGATTTTATCACCGGCTTCCTGCCTTTCAATATTTGGAACGGTAGTGTCACAGCTATATATTAGAAACATAGGGATCAAAATAGTTGTGACGAATATAGCTATTATTATATATAGAATTCCCTTCATATATTTCCCCCTTTTTATGCAGGTAACGGGCGACCGGTGACGGGTTACGGGTGACCAGTAACCTGTTACCGAATAGCGATTCACCTGCACCTGAAAGCTAGATCCTAACCGAATAGCGAATAGTAAAAAACGGCTGCCTCTAATTTGCTGAGAGCTAAGGGCTAAGAACCAAGGACTAATTATCAGCTTTTTCTCTATACAAGCCTTATACATTTTATGTTGCGTGAAAGGGAAATATGATAAAAAAATTGGGCAGTGAGTAATTTGTCGTATTTCCCGGGAAATAGTATCTTTTTGGAGATTGTTAGCACTTGTTTGGTAATATTTTTTCGTGGTATAATAATTTACATATAATGTTAAATTAACATGTGGAGTTGATTTTTATGGATGAGAAGATGTTTAGTTTAATGGAAAAAATGTATGCTGAACTGTTGGAAATGAAAACTAATATGGCTACTAAAGATGATATTATGGCTACTAAAAGCGATATAAAAAAACTTGAAAATAACATAGTTAGAATGGAAAATGAATTAAAAGATCACATTAATGCCCTCTATGATGGCTATAAGCAGAGCATTGAAGGAATAAATGAAATCAGAGATAAAATAGATAGATTAACTGATAAAGTTGAAAATCAAGAAATAAAATTAAAATTATTAAAATAATAAAAAAATGTGCCAGATTGATGATTAATCTCGACACATTTTTTGTTTGTTTATATTAATTTTAAGATAATATTATCATGAGTCATTATTTATAAGTCCTCATAATCGCTGTCATTTCCATGGTTTTCTATTCTTTCAATATTCGCTCCTAAGCTTTTGAGCTTATTTTCTATTTCTACATAACCTCTATCTATGTGGTAAATGTCGCTTATTTCTGTTTGGCCTTCCGCTACTAAACCTGCCAGTATGAGGGCTGCTCCAGCTCTTAGGTCCGTAGCCCTAACCTGAGCTCCTTCTAGAGCTTTTACTCCCTGAACAACTGCGCTGTGTCCTTCTATCTTGATATTTGCACCCATTCTGTTGAGCTCACTTACATGCATGAATCTGTTTTCGAATACCGTTTCTATGATAACACTTGTTCCCTGTGCCACGCTGAGGAGAGCCATAAACTGGGACTGCATATCCGTTGGGAACCCCGGATATGGAAGGGTCTTAACGTCTATTGCTTTTATTCCATTTGCGGCCCTTACCCTTACATGGTCTCCGTTTTCTTCAATCTCTGCTCCTGCTTCCTTTAGTTTGGCTATCATCGGTTTCAAGTGATCTGTCAGAGCGTTTTTTACTGTTATATCTCCACCAGTTATTGCTGCGGCTACCATATATGTACCTGCTTCAATCCTATCGGGTATCACAGTATGTTTAGAGCCGCCCAGTTCCTTTACTCCCTGTATTTTTATAGTATCAGTTCCAGCTCCCTTTATATTTGCTCCGAGGCTGTTTAAAAAGTTTGCCAGATCTACTATTTCCGGTTCTTCGGCTGCATTTTGTATTATAGTTTGCCCTTCCGCCATTGAAGCCGCCATCATGATATTTTCTGTAGCTCCTACGCTGGGGAAGTCAAGATAAATCTTATCTCCTATCAGTTTATCTGCAGTAGCCTCCACGTAGCCATGACCTAGGTTTATCTTTGCTCCTAAGGCACTCAGTCCTTTCAGGTGCAAATCTATTGGTCGAGCTCCTATGGCACATCCTCCCGGCAGTGATACTCTTGCTTTACCCATTCTCGCCAAGAGGGGGCCTATTACCAAAAAAGATGCTCTCATTTTCTTTATAAGGTCATAGGGTGCTTCATAATTATCTATCTTAGCTGAGTTGATCTCCAATATTCCATCGGAATTCTTTTTTATATCCGAACCTAGGGAGGTTAAAACTTCCGCCATAACATCAACATCCCTTAAACCAGGTATCTCTTCCAAGGTACATTTGTCTTGGGCCAGTAAGGACGCTGCCATTATGGGTAACACGGAATTTTTTGCGCCGCTAACTTTAACTGTTCCTTTTAATGGTCCACTTTTTTTAACAATGATCTTTGGCAACTGTTATCCTCCTTTTATGTTTAGTTGTAAAAACAAAGGCGTATTCGACGCATTTGTTAGTTCGTAGTTAGTAGTTGGTAGCATATGAAGTTATTCTTTAGGGTTGGTTATTGCTATTGGCTTTTCGCCGCTCGCTACTCGGTTCGGGGCAGACTCTCGGTCATTTGTTAATTAGTCCCTAGTTCTTAGTCCTTAGTAAATTTAGAGCATTTATTGCTTATTATCTATTAATTATTCATTATTACCTTTATCCTATGTCCCGTCACCTGTAACCTGTTCCTAAACTGCAATTTATTAAAAAAAAGTTTAAGTTCTTAAGCATAAAAATACGCCATACAAACACTTCTACATAGATTGTTATTTTTCCTGCATGATTTTTAAAATAATTGCGTTTACCTTAAATTACCATTGTTTTAGTATTCTAGTACGATTAGTGGTGTTCCGATCAGTATCTCTGTTCTGCCTGCATATTCGTTATATGTTCCTGCTATGTTGATGTTTGCTTTTTTGCCCACAACGTTTATATACTCTTTTATACTTGGTGTATATCCTGTAATGCTTATAAAATCATCGGTTTTCGCTCTCTCTATTTCTTTAGCTTCTACTGACTTCATCATGCTTTTTATTTTCTTTTCCAAGTTTTTGTTATCAACGTATTTATCATAGTATCCTGTTAGGGTTATATTGAGCTTAGCTTTGCCATAAATAGATAATACCTCTCTTATTTTATCACATATTTTTCCTAAATCATATTCCCCATTGGTACTAATAATATCTAGGACTATATTACTTTCTTTAAAATCTCCGAATCTCGAGCTTTGAACTATTAGGGTTCCATGTACTCCTTCCGCAATTAGCCCCCTTAATGTAATCTGTAAAAAGTTCTCATTTGCATCTTCTTTTATAGATACTTCAGTCATATTTAGCCTTTCTGAAATATCTTTACATATTTTTTTGCCATTGTCAATTGTTATTAGTTCATTTTTAAGTGTAATGTGACTATTGATATTTGTTTCTAATATTTCGGCTTTCGATTCCGCAAATGCTTTCTTTACTGCCTCTTCAGGCTTTATAAGTTTTATATCGTCATTTGCAGTACTGCCAAGTATATTGAATAGAGTTAATATAAACACGAAAATATAAGCGCATGTTTTTTTAAACATTTCCATCACCTCTTTTTTAGCTTTTCGCTAACCGCTAATCGCTAATCGCTTAGGGTCAAAGTCTCTAAGGTCATTTAGTGGTTAACGTCTTCTTGAGCCCAACCATTTATTATTATCTCTACTATAAATTGTAAATTCTCTTTAAAACAATTAAAGGAAGAGATGGAGCTGCAAATATGCAAAGGGGGACTGAAAATCATATTTAGCAGCTGTCTCATTCCTCTTCAATTACAGTATTGCCACGATTTTTTTTAATATGCATTTACTTTTATATTTTTAAATAAAAAAACAGGACAAGTGAAACAATTCCACTTGTCCTGTTTTTTTATTTAATCATCATCTTTTGCTACCCTAAGTCTGTTAAGGGCTTTGTTTAGTGCTATTTGAGCTCTTACTACGTCTATTTCCTTCGCGTCGCCATGATTGATTCGCTCTTCGGCCCTTTTAGCCGCAGCTTCAGCTCTTGCAATGTCTATTTCTTCTGGCCACTCTGCCGCATCGGTTATGATAGTGGTTTTGTCTTCGTCTACACTTACAAAACCTCCGGCACAGGTAGCCATTACAGTTTTACCTTTTTGCTTTATTTTTATTACTCCTATATCGAGGGGAGCAACCATCGGCATATGTTCCTTCAGTATACCAACATCTCCTTCTGTAGTTCTCACCGTAACCATACTTACCTCATCTTCGAAAAATTTTCTGTCGGGAGTAACTACTTCAAGTTGGAAAGTTGATGCCATTTGTTCACCTCCAGTAACGGAGGTAACAGGCTACAGGTTACAGGTTTTTAGTGGTTTCTCAGGCCTAAAGACCATAAAAATTGACTCAAACCCGTTACCCATTACCCGTTACCCATTTTTCTTCGCTTTTTCTACTGCTTCGTCTATTGTACCTACATAAAGGAAGGCTGACTCTGGAAGGTCATCGTGCTTACCTTCAAGTATTTCCTTAAAGCCTCTTATAGTCTCCTTGATCGGTACATATACTCCCGGGAATCCGGTAAACTGCTCTGCAACGTGGAATGGCTGTGACAAGAATCTCTGTATCTTTCTTGCTCTGGAAACAACCAGTTTGTCTTCGTCTGAAAGTTCGTCCATACCAAGTATAGCGATTATATCCTGAAGTTCTTTATATCTTTGCAGTATCTCCTGTACTCCACGGGCAACTCTGTAGTGTTCTTCTCCAACTATTTCAGGTGCTAAAATTCTTGATGTCGAATCCAATGGGTCAACGGCCGGATATATACCTAATGATGCAATCTGTCTCGATAAAACCGTAGTGGCATCAAGGTGTGTAAAGGTAGTGGCCGGAGCCGGGTCAGTAAGGTCATCGGCAGGTACATATACGGCCTGAACCGATGTGATTGAACCCTTCTTGGTAGATGTGATTCTCTCCTGTAGAGCTCCCATATCCGTTGCTAGTGTTGGCTGATAACCAACGGCACTAGGCATACGTCCAAGTAGGGCTGAAACCTCTGAACCAGCCTGTGTAAATCTAAATATGTTATCTATAAATAGAAGTACGTCCATTCCTTCTTCATCTCTGAAGTATTCCGCCATTGTAAGTCCTGTAAGACCAACACGCATCCTTGCTCCAGGCGGTTCATTCATCTGTCCAAATACCATTGTCGTCTTATCGATAACTCCGGAATCCATCATTTCGTGGTAAAGGTCGTTACCTTCCCTTGTTCTCTCTCCAACACCTGCAAATACTGAAAGTCCACCGTGCTCTTTAGCTATGTTGTTGATAAGCTCCTGGATAAGTACCGTCTTACCAACACCGGCACCTCCGAACAAACCTATTTTACCACCCTTTGCATAAGGTGCAATCAGGTCAACTACCTTAATACCCGTTTCAAGTATTTCCGTTGCTGTCTCCTGCTCGTCAAATTCTGGAGCTGCTCTGTGAATTGGCCACTTTTCAGCATTTTCAGGTTCCGGTTTTTCGTCTATGGGATTTCCAAGAACGTTAAATATACGTCCTAAGGTAGGCTTTCCAACCGGAACAGAGATTGGAGCGCCTGTATCTATTGCTTCTATTCCTCTAATAAGTCCTTCTGTAGAGGACATGGATACACATCTTACTGTATTATCGCCTATATACTGAGCAACTTCCGCAACTATCTTTTTATCATTGTGTTTAATCTCTATGGCATTTAAAATCTCTGGAAGATTTTCAGATTCAAATCTAACGTCAACAACAGGACCTATGATCTGTACTATTTTACCTACATTTTGCTCCATACTGATTTCACATCCTTTCAATTCAGTTCTAAGTTCCATGTTCCAAGCATTAATCTTTTTACTTGAAACTTGCAACTTGGAACTTGCAACTATTTAAGTGCTTCCGCTCCGCCAACGATTTCGGTAATCTCTTGAGTTATGGCAGCCTGACGTGCCTGGTTAAATGACAATGTAAGGTCGTCTATCATATCTTCTGCATTGTCAGTTGCATTTTCCATGGCAATCCTTCTTGCTGCCTGTTCTGAAGCTGATGATTCGATTAATGCACCAAATATGGTACTTTCAATATACTTAGGAATCAAGTAATCCAATACTTCTTCAGGAGAAGGTTCATAGGATACATATTTAAACTCAGTATTTTCCTCTTTTTTCTCCTCCTTGGCTATTGGCAGAAGTTTTATCAGCTTTGGCACCTGTGAAATGGTACTTTCAAACTTTGTATATATCAGATTTACCTCGTCTACTTCTTCTTTGGCATAAAGCTCAAGGGCCATTTTTCCTATATTTACTGCATGTTTGTACTCGGGTTTTTCAGATATGTGTATAAAGCTCTCAGCTACTTCATAGCCCCTTTTAGTGAAAAAATCCCTTGCTTTTTGTCCAATAGTTATGAAAATGGCCTTTTCTTTGTCTTCAATGTTTTCCTGGGCCTTTTTTATGGCATTTATATTATAGCCGCCACAAAGACCTCTGTCGGCAGTAATCACTATATATAAACTCTTTTTTACTTCTCTCTGAGTTAAATATTCGTGCCTTAAGTCTTTTGAATTTCTGAATATGTCCTGTACAGTGTTTTTTACCGTTTCAAAATAAGGCCTTGTTGAGCCCAGTCTATCCCTGGCTCTTTTCAGCTTGGCAGTCGATACCAGTTCCATGGCCTTAGTTATCTGCTTGGTGTTGTTTATACTTCTTATTTTGCGCTTTATGTCACGCATACCCATTCCTGCCATATACCTTCACCTCCCGCAGCCACATGGGCACTAGGTTTTTGGAACTATTCCTTTGCCTTTTTTTCCTTGAATATTTTGTTGAATTCTTCTATGGCTGATTTAAGCTTTTCTTCTGTTTCTTCTTCAAGTTTTCCTGTTTCTTTTATAGCTTTGCCTATTTCTGGATGACTGTTTCTCATGAACTCAAGGAAATCATGCTCGTATTCTTTTATATCATCCAGTTCGATTTCTCTAAGGTATTTGTTAACTGCCGCATATATGATCATAACTTGATCTTCTACCTTCATTGGGCTGTACTGAGGCTGCTTAAGTATTTCCATAAGTCTTTGCCCCTGGGCAAGTCTTTCCTGGGTATCCTTGTCAAGCTCTGAACCGAACTGAGCAAAGGCTGCCAGTTCTCTATACTGAGCAAGTTCAAGCTTGATCTTACCTGCAACCTGCTTCATAGCCTTTATCTGTGCGTCTCCACCAACACGTGAAACAGAGATACCTGCATTAACCGCCGGTCTTTGCCCTGCGAAGAATAATTCTGCCTCAAGGTATATCTGTCCATCAGTAATAGATATAACATTTGTAGGTATATATGCAGAAACGTCACCCGCTTGGGTTTCTATAAGAGGCAGGGCTGTTAATGATCCACCACCTAAATCGTCATTGAGCTTAGCTGCTCTTTCTAATAGTCTACTGTGTAGGTAGAATACGTCACCAGGATAAGCTTCACGTCCAGGAGGACGACGTAGTAGTAATGACATAGCACGATAAGCTACCGCGTGCTTAGATAAGTCATCATAGACTACAAGTACGTGTTTTCCTTGGTACATAAACTCTTCTCCCATTGCACATCCTGCATATGGAGCGATGTACTGAAGAGGAGCAGGTTCACTTGCTGAAGCTGAAACTACTATTGTGTAGTCCATAGCTCCATTGTCTTCTAAAGTCTTAACTATCTGTGCCACTGTAGATTTTTTCTGTCCTATGGCAACGTAAATACATATTACGTCTTCATCTTTCTGGTTGAGGATTGTGTCTATACAAACAGCAGTTTTACCTGTCTGTCTATCACCTATAACAAGCTCTCTCTGTCCCCTTCCTATAGGTATCATGGAGTCGATGGCCTTGATACCTGTTTGAAGAGGCTCATGAACTGATTTTCTTGCAATAACACCGGGAGCCTCGGATTCAACCGGTCTGTATTTGTCACTCTTTATTGGTCCCTTACCGTCTATTGGCTGTCCTAGAGAGTTTACTACTCTGCCTATGAGGGCTTCACCTACGGGAACCTCCACGATTCTTTTAGTACGTTTAACCATGTCTCCTTCTTTTATATGTTCATCGGAGCCAAGTAAAACGGCACCTACATTATCTTCTTCCAGGTTAAGTACCATACCGTATACTTCACCGGGGAACTCTAAAAGCTCGCCAGACATACACTTTTCGAGTCCATGGACTCTTGCGATACCGTCGCCAACCTGAATGATAGTACCTACGTCTTCTACTTCAAGCTTGTTTTCATATCTTTTTATCTGCGCCTTTATCACAGAACTTATTTCTTCAGGTCTAAGATTCATGGTCTATTCACCCCTATCTCTTACACTATGATTTTCGATAGACTTTCCTTCATCTCTTCTAGTCTACCCTTTATGCTACCGTCGATAACTTTGTCACCGATTCTTACTAAAACTCCACCTAAAAGGTTTTGATCTATTTCATTTGTTAGCTTTATGTTCTTTCCTGTTACATTTGACAGTTTTTCTTGTAGACTCATTTTCTCTTCATCACTTAGAGGAACGGCTGTTACTGCAACCGCCTTAATGATTCCCTTGTGATGGTTAACCATCTTTTCGAATTCCCATTTGATCTGTTCTATATAGTAGCCTCTTCTTTTGTCTAGAATTATTTTAAGAAAGTTGTTCATTTCGTCGCTTAGTTTGTCTCCAAAAATTTCAGAGATTATTTTCTTTTTTTCGTCAACCTTAATTAAGGGACTTTTAAAAAGTTCATAAAAATCCGGATACATCTTGAATGTGTCTACTACAAACTGAAGTTCATCCAAGAATAGATCCGTCTTATTCTCTTCTAATGCTACTTCAAACAAGGCCTCGGAGTAAGCTTTCGATACTAATTTTGCCATCTTGTTTCCCCTACCTCATCTATAAACTTCTTAACAAGGGTCTTATGTCCTGATTCGTCCAGGTCCTTTTCTATGAGCTTAGAAGCTGCCATCATAGAAATAGAAGCTATTTCGTCCTTGAGGGAGTTAATAGCCTTCTTTCTTTCTCTTTCAATATCAAGGCTTGCTCTTTCTTTAATCTGCTCAGCTTCCTTCTCAGCAGCCTTTAGTATCTCGTTTGCCCTTTCTTCAGCCCTCTTAGCAGCATCTTTAACTATCTGTCTTCCTTCTTCTTCTGCACCACTCAGCTTAGTCAAATATTCTTCCTTTAGATTTTCAGCCTCTTGATTTTTCTTCTGAGCTTCATTCAGGGATTCTTCTATTCCCTTTTGTCTGTTTGACATGAACTCCGTAACAGGCTTGAATAACAAGTTTTTAAGTATTAGAAAAAGTATAAATGTATTTATGATCTGAAAGAAAAATGTCCAACTAAGTTCTACTAATCCAGCCTTAAGCATCTAGTAGCCTCCTTTACAAAACGATATCCAGAAATGAGGAGATGGGCATACCATCTCCGACTAATCCTATAACAATCCTACTAATGGGTTAGCAAATAATAGGATTAGAGCTATAATCAGACCGTAAATACCTGTTGTCTCTGCAACTGCAGCACCAAGAAGCATAGTTCTTACGATATCACCTTGGGCTTCAGGCTGTCTTCCTACACCTTCAGCACCTTTACCGGCTGCATAACCCTGTCCTATACCAGGTCCTATACCTGCTATCATCGCTAAACCTGCACCTATAGCTGATGCCGCTAATATTAATGCTCTACCTGTGATTGGTTCCATTATAAATTCCTCCTTTATTCTTTCATAAAAGTTTATTTTTCGATTTGAAGCATATTTATGTATTTTTAATAAATACTTACTTTTTTTGGCTTACAGCTAAAAGCTTCCCGTGAAATTTTTATTATTTATTGCTGTTAGCAGTCAGCGATTAACTGCTTAAAGTAATCTAAGAAGCGGATTTGCAAACATTAATACTAGAGAAATAATCAAGGCATAGATACCTGTGGTTTGGGCTACTGCCTGACCTAAGAACATAGCTCTAACTATGCCAGGTTGATATTTAGGCCTTCTTCCAACGGCTTCCGTGCCTTTTCCTGCTGCGTAACCTTGCCCTATACCAGGTCCTATACCTGCTATCATTGAAAATCCTGCACCTATAGCTGACGCTGCAATTACTATAGCTGCTCCCTCTAGGTTTACAAGTGGATTACCAAATAAAAGTATTAAGGCAACCACTAGGGCAAGGATACCTGAAGTTTCGGCAACCGCTGCTCCCAAAAGCATTACCATAGTTGTTTGTTTACTGCTTTTAGGATTCACTCCAACTGCTTCGGCTCCCTTTCCTGCTGCATAACCCTGTCCAACTCCCGGACCTATTCCTGCTATCATGGCAAGTCCAGCTCCTATGGCAGATGCAGCAAGTATAAGGGCCTTCCTATCAAAGGTCATCAACCAGTTAAGAAATCTCATTATGAAATTGGTTGACTCCATTAGTTCACCCCCAATCGAGTATGGGCTAATCCATGGCCATTGCTACAAATACCATGGTCAGCATTGTAAATATAAAGGATTGTAATATGCCGGCAAATAAATCGAAATAGATATGAAGTGGTGCCGGAATAGCTGTCATGAAAACTGGTATGTTAATACCTATGGCATTGCTTAGAGAGCCTAATGCTCCATAAAGCAAGCTCATTATAATCATACCGCCAACAATATTACCAAATAAACGAAAACCAAGTGAAACTGGCGTAGCCAATTCCCCTATGATATTAAGAGGCAGTAGTGCAGGAAATGGTTCTAAAAATCCTTTTAAATATCCTCCTACTCCCTTTGACTTCATACCAAAGAAATGGATCATAACAAATGTAATGGTAGCCAGCCCCAATGTTGTATTGGCGTCAGCTGTCGGGGGTCTTAGACCGAATAGTCCAGCTATATTTGCAATAGCTAGGAAAATAAGAAGTGTTCCCATGTAAGGAGCAAATCCCAGCTTATCTTCCCCCATTGTCTGCTTTGTAAGATTATAGATTGATTCTACCAGGACCTCTACAAAATTTTGAAACTTTTTAGGTACTTTATCAAAGTTTCTGGTTGCAAAGTATGAAAATACGGCTAATACCAGCATTATAAACCATGTTACAGTTACTGTTTCCGTGACAGGTATTCCTCCCGGCAGATAAAATACAATTCGTGGGCCAAAACCTTCGCCTCCCATTAGTCTTCCTCCTTTCTTCTGAAGATATTTTTAAAGAACTCCATATCATTAAACAAATTTGTAGAAATGATTACAAACTTAACTAGCAGAAGACCTATTACGGTCCCCAATGCATTTATATAGTTTGCCTTTAGCGAAATAAGTATTACTATGCCTGTTATTATATATCTTAAAAAGTATTTTGATGCCGCATAAGCCTGTGCCCTGCGTGGATTCATAGTTACGGCAGTTTCAAGGGTTCTTCCAAGCTCCATAAAGTTTAAAATGCCAATGAGCCCTCCAAACACAAGCCCTAAAATCCATCCTATAGGGTCGTTAAAAAAAATTAGGGATGCTATTATTAAAATAAAATCTACGATAAGCACCCATTTTGCTACTTTTATCTGTAAGTCACGGGTTAAACCCAACTACTTCACTTCCTTTTATTTTTGTTAATTCCCTTCATTGTAATTCTATAAAGATTCAAAAAAGCTGTAAAAACACCTACACCTATGAAGATAAAGAAGAATAGGCTTCCTGTACCTAACTTTTTATCTAAAAAATTTCCTGCATATACTCCTCCAAGTATGGGGAGTATCATCATCATGCCTATATGACCTAAATAGACTAAATTTTCATACATCTTAAATTTCTGCTCGCCCATATTTTTATTATCTCCTAAAAATCACTCCATATAAAATTTTATAATATTTCAAAATATTATACAAGTATAATAATATATTTTTATGACATTATTGTTAAATATATTACAATCCTGTAATTATCTATAAATATTATATTTCGACATAAACTCACAATTTCCTTCTTATGATTTGCAGTTAAAGTTTTTTTTATGCTTTGAAATAAGTATTTTAGCTGTTTTAGTGATTTAAAAAATCATCAAAATTGTTTTTTTAGGTTGATAAAATCAAGGTCAAAACTTCTAGGGCCGTGTAAATTGGCTTTTCGCCACTCGTTACTCGCTACTCGGTTAAGGTCGATCTTTAGGGTCCTTCTAATAGGTGTTAATATTTGGAACACATGTCGCTATATTGTTAAAAAAATAACTATTAGTTTTTTTATTTTTTATGTATAAAGGAGATTTTTTTTGCAAATAATTAGATATGAAAAAGGAGAAGGATAAGCTGCAAAACATGATTTTGGTCCCCCTTTACATAGTTTTGCAGCTAAGTCTTTCTCCTTTTTTAGTTAAATGTTGGGGCTGGATGTTATAACCCGTTACCTGCCTTTAAAAATATTCTTTGATGGCTTTTACTATTCTTTCTGAGGCTCTTCCGTCGCCGTAAGGATTTACTGCATTTGCCATTTTATTATATTCTTCTTTATTATTTAGCAGCTCATCGGTAAGTCTAAATACATCTTCTTTTTCTACTCCCGCTATTTTTACTGTACCAGCTTTAACGGCTTCAGGTCTTTCTGTTTCTGTTCTTAATACTAGTACGGGTTTTCCAAGGGCAGGGGCTTCCTCCTGTATGCCCCCGGAATCTGTAAGCACGATTTTACATTTATTTATAAGATTTGCAAAGGGTTCATAGTCGAGGGGCTCAATAAGATGTACTCTTTCTATGTCCTTCAGTATATCATGGGCTATTTTTCTCACCTTTGGATTCAGATGTACCGGAAATACTACTTCTACATCTTTATTTTTTATAACTACTTCCTTTACCGCTGTAAAAATGTTTTTCATAGGTTGTCCCAAATTTTCACGTCTATGGGAGGTCAGAAGGATTACTTTTTTGTTTTCATAGTCTATCTTGTTCAGTAAATCTATATCAAATTTGTATTTATCATCTACAACGCTTAGTAGTGCATCTATTACAGTATTTCCCGTAAGGACTATATTTTTTTGATTTATCCCTTCCCTAAGCAGGTTTTCTTTATTGCCTTCCGTCGGCGCAAAGTGAAGGTGTGCAAGCCTTCCAGTAAGGCTTCTATTTATCTCCTCGGGGTACGGGGAGTACATATTTCCACTTCTCAGTCCCGCTTCGACATGCCCTACTTTTACTTGGGCATAGAAGGCTGCCAAAGCTCCAGCAAAGGTGGTAGTTGTGTCTCCGTGAACCAATATCATATGGGGTTTTTCTTCTTTTATAACTTTCTCCAAACCCATAAGGGCCCTACAGGTAATCTCGCTGAGGCTTTGTCCCGATTTCATTATATTTAGGTCGTGCTTAGGGATTATGTTAAAGAGATTCAAGACCTGATCTAGCATTTCTCTGTGCTGTGCTGTTACGCAAACTATAGATTCTATACCCTCTGCTTCCTCTAATTTTTTGACTACAGGTGCCATCTTTATGGCTTCTGGTCTGGTACCGAAGATGGACATTATTTTTAGATTACTGTTGTTTATCATCTTTCTCCCGTCTCCTTTCGGGTCTTTTCGGTGACCGGTACCCGGTAACCGGTGACCCATTTTTAGCTTTTATCACCTGTTACCTTTTGTGATACAAAATATTGTTTTCAAAATATTATTGGTGAAATTTCATAATAAATAAACCAAGGATTGTCCTTGGCTTTTATTCTTTGTTATTGGTATTTGTAGTTTTTTCCTTTCTCATCCATGTTTGATTGATTGGTATAACTACAAGAGTTGCCGTAATAACCAACATTATGGCACTGTTTACATATTTCTGATTGAGTAGGAAGGCTGCACTCAGTCCAAGCATGGAGCTTATAAGATAGAGCACTAGTACTGCCCTCTTTTGGCACAGCCCTATAGATAAAAGTCTATGATGCAGATGCCCCTTGTCAGCTTCCATAATAGGTCTTCCGCTACACACTCTTCGCACAATTGCAAAGGTGGTATCAAATATGGGAAGGCCAAGTATTAAGACTGGCACTACTACTGCAAGGGTTGTAGCTCCCTTGATACTTCCATTGATAGATATAGCTGCCAGGATGTATCCCAAAAACAGTGACCCTGTGTCTCCCATAAAGATCTTAGCTGGATTAAAGTTATAGGGTAAAAATCCTATACAAGCACCTGCTACGACTAAAGTTAAAACTGCAGTCTCCGCTCCATTTGGTATAAGAGGAGTATTGACACGGGCAACATAGGCCAATGTTATAGCTGCAATAGTTGATATTCCTGCCGCTAATCCGTCTAATCCATCTATTAAGTTTACGGTATTTGTTATACCTACAATCCAAAATATGGTTATTGGTACACTTAATATTCCTAATTTTACAACCTCTCCAGATTCTAAAAAGTTAGAAACAAAGTCAATCCTCACTCCAAATTTGATAAGTATATAGGCAGCTATAATCTGTATAGCCAGTTTAACCTTGGCTGGTAGAGATTTAATGTCATCAATAACTCCCATAACAACAATAATTGATGCTCCAAATAGCATCCCTGCTATTGCCTTGTCTATTTCCAAAAATAGTATTACACTTATCAGAAATCCTAAATAGATGGCAAGACCACCCAATCTTGGAATAGGATTTTTATGAACTCTTCTATCGTCTTTAGGTATATCTATTGCCCCTACTTTGTGGGCTAACTTTTTTACTAAAGGAGTTGATATAAAACTTACCATAGCTGCTATGATCATAGGCAAAATAACTTTGGTCATATTTAACGCTCCTTCAACAAAGGCGTCTTCGACGCTTTGGTAGTTCGTAGTTGGTAGCCCTGATTAGCTCTTAGTTCTTAGCTCTTGGATCTTGGCAAATCCTGGTCGTTCTTTAGGGTCTTTCTTGTGGCCCGTAACCCATTGCTATATCTTATCTCCTATTATCTGCGACTTGTAACCTATTTACTATGTACATGCTATCCTGCTAAGATATTTTACACCAAATTTATCTTAAAGTAAAATTTTTTGTCATTTTGTAATAAAAATTTAATCATATTTTATGAGCTTTATTTCTGCTTCTTTAAGTATTTGAAGCGATAGTTTGTCGGGATAATCGCCCTTAAAGTGTATTTCCTTTATACCTGCATTTATTATCATCTTGGCACATAGTACACAGGGCTGGAGTGTTACGTAGAGGGTCGCTCCTTTGATGCTGACTCCATGATAGGCAGCCTGAATTATGGCATTTTGCTCAGCGTGAGTCCCCCTGCAAAGCTCTGCCCTCTCTCCTGAAGGAATACCCATTTTTTCTCTATAACATCCTATTTCTAAACAGTGAGAGATTCCTGCCGGTGCCCCGTTATAGCCTGTGGTGAGTATTCTTTTATCCTTTACGATAACTGCACCTACTTTTCTTCTCAGACAAGTGGACCTTGTCTTTACTACCTCGGCCATTTCCATAAAGTAATCGTTCCAATTGGGGCGCATAGATTTGTCCTCCTTACAGTCTCTGAAGTCAATCCTTAAAGGTCCGTTATTTACTCCTTGGCTAAAATACTAATATATTAATATCTTCTACATTTTATTCATATTTCCTTTAAATTATATCAAATTTACATGGGGAATTCTGTACCTTTTTTTGGAAAAACAAGACAGCCCACACTTTTGTATAGGCTGCGTTTCTTTAACTATAATCTATTTTGTTCCAAACAATCTATCTCCTGCGTCTCCTAGTCCCGGTACTATATATGCATGCTCATTTAGTTTCTCATCTACCGCTGCAGCATATATGTCTACATCAGGATGTTCACTATGGATGGCTTTTATTCCTTCTGGAGCTGCTATGAGACATACGAGCTTTATGTTTACTGCACCTCTTTCCTTTATAAACCTTATTGCAGCCTTTGCAGAACCGCCGGTGGCAAGCATTGGGTCAACTATTATAAGTTCTCTTTCATGAACATCGGTTGGAAGTTTACAATAATATTCTACTGGTTCTAAAGTGTCAGGATCTCTATAAAGCCCTATGTGTCCTACTTTTGCCGCAGGAAGCAGGCTTAAAAATCCGTCTACCATCCCAAGCCCTGCTCTAAGTATAGGAACGATACCTAATTTTCTTCCTGAAAGCACTTTAGTAGTAGTTTTACAAACAGGAGTTTCTATTTCAACTTCTTCTAAGGATAAATCTCTTGTTACCTCATAGGCCATAAGCATTGAAAGTTCCTTTACAAGCTCTCTAAATTCCTTAGACCCTGTATTTTTATCCCTTATAAGGGTTAACTTATGCTGAATCAAGGGGTGGTCCATAACAAATACATTTTCCATGTTTAATAGCTCCTTTCAAATCTGCTTTTAGGTCATATCTCAAAGTTCAAAGGACATAATTATTTTTTCTCCTATATCCTCTTTCCTATCTCATACTATACTTTGTTTCTATGTCTCCGATTTTATTTACTCTTCTCTCGTGTCTTCCACCTTCAAATTCCGTTTCAAGCCAAACATCTACAATTTTCAGAGCTAGTCCAACTCCTATTACTCTTTCACCTAGGGCTAATACGTTGGCATTGTTATGAGCCCTAGACATTTCAGCAGAAAATGTGTCTGATACAACGGCACATCTGATTCCGGGAACCTTATTGGCAGATATGGATATACCTATACCTGTACCACAGCACACTATACCTTTGTCAAATTCTTCTGATTTAACAGCTTCAGCAACTTTCATTCCGAATTCCGGATAATCAACGGACTCAGTTGAGCCAGTCCCAAAATCCTTATATTCTATGCCCTTCTTTTCTAGATGTTTCTTTATTGCTTCCTTTAATTTATATCCTCCGTGGTCGCTTCCTATTGCTATTTTCAATCAAAGCACCTCCTTGATAAGTATAAGAACAAAGTACCTACGACACTTTGTTGGTTCGTAGTTAGTAGTTCGTAACTAGTAGCATATAAAAGTCATTCTTTAGGGTCATAGCTATTCGCCAATTGCTGCTCGCTACTCGGTTAGGGTAAGTGTTTGGGGTCGGAATTAAGATTAAGAAAATTAAGGTCAATCTTTAGGGTTTTTTCTGTCACCCGTGACCTGTTTTTAAAAATGCACAAACCTATTATATATTCGACAGAAAATCCTATTTTCCTTCTTTTTTTATGTTAATAAACTGTAATATTTTCTCCAACGTCTTTTTTAGCAGTTTTTCCATTTCTTCGGCAGTTTGTTTATAGACTTTTATGCTTTGTCCATATGGATCCATTATATCTAGTTCGCCCTTATCTCCGGCAAATTCCTTTAGTGTGTAAACCTTTTCCTCCATTTCGGGAAGCGCTTTGAGGATTTGGTTTTTATGATTTTGTGTCATCGTCAATATTAAATCAGCTTTTTCTGCAATTTCCTTTGTGAGAGGTGTGGATCGGTGACCAGTTAAATCAATATTTTTTTCCTTCATGGCCTGAATAGCTTTTTCATTTGCTTTTTGTCCCTCGATCGCCCATGTCCCTGCTGATATCACTCTTATTTCCTCGTCCTTATATTCCGATTCTTTTATCAGTTCTTTCAACATGGCTTCTGCCATGCTACTTCTACAAGTGTTGCCGGTACATACAAACAGAATAGTCTTCATTGAAGCACTCCTTTCTATACTCTAACTATCTTATACCCTGCCGCCTTTGTAAGTCTGTTCATCACCGCATGCCCAACTCCTGTTTCTTCAATGGTTTCTGCTAGTATTATATCAACTTTCTTTTCATCAAACTCTCTCAGAACTTTAAAAAGATTTGCGGCAATAGTTTCAGGATTGGACCTGCTGCCCACCGAAATAACTATTCCTCCCGCATATCTTTCCTTAGTTTCTTCGGTAGCCATGATTCCAACTCGATGACCTTCCTCTTCCTTAGCCCTTCTCATTTTTTCTATTTCTTTAGTTATGTCTTCAAGATCACCTTTTATTAATATTACCTCGGCGTCCGGTGAATAATGGGTATATTTCATTCCGGGAGATTTAGGCACCAGATCAGGGTCTGCTTTTACAAGTATCGCCGGGTCTACTTTTACACTGCCTATCACATCCTCCAGATTCTCCTTGGTAACACCTCCCGGGCGCAAGATCATTGGGACATCAGAAGTTATATCCAGTACTGTAGATTCAACACCTATCGCAGCGTCTCCTCCACATACTATTCCATCCACTCTTCCCTTTAGATCCTTTATAACATGTTCTTCCTTTGTAGGACTGGGCTTTCCTGACAGATTTGCACTAGGAGCCGCCACAGGAACTCTCGAAAGCTTTATCAAGAGTTTTGCTACGGGATGGGAAGGCATTCTTACTGCTACAGTATCAAGACCCGCTGTTGTTATTCCAGGCACAATGTGGGACTTTTTAAATATAAGTGTCAAGGGTCCAGGCCAGAATTTTTCCATCAAAACTTCTGCCTTTTTAGGTATCTCCAAAACTAGTTTTTTGATATCTTCAATCTCTGATATATGTATTATAAGGGGATTGTCAGAGGGTCTTCCCTTTGCTTTAAATATCTTTTTTACAGCATCTTCATCCAGGGCATTCGCTCCGAGACCGTATACTGTTTCCGTTGGGAAAGCTACTATGCCGCCCTTTTTTAAGATATCAGCTGCTTTCTGAAGTTTTTCCAAGTCTATATTTTCTTTGTTAATTCTTATTATTTCAGTATTTTTCATTTGCAATTCTCCTCATAGGGGTTGTGTATTCAGACTTCTGGGCGCTGGGCTCTTAATTAGTCCTTAGTTCTTAGCCATTAGCCCTTGGCAAATTTAGGTCACTCGCTTTTCGCCACTTACTGTTCGGTACTCGGTTAAGGTTATGGCTCTAGGTATTGTTTCTTTATTTAGTAATAAAAAGTCCTACCAGAAATCCCAATATCAGTCCAATGCTAGAGGTTCTGCCTATGTGTAAATTACTTGAGCCGGGTATGAGTTCTCCACAGGTTATGTACAGCATGGTTCCTCCAGCAAAGGCCAGGCAAAAGGCTATAAAGGTTTGGGATATTTCTCCGAGCATAGCCCCTATAAATGCTCCAAGCCCCATAGGCATACCCACTAAAACCGTATAAAAGAGAGCTTTAAATTTCGACATACCACCTACTCTCATGGGAGCTGCCATGGAGATACCTTCAGGTATATTGTGAATTGCTATTACTAGTGATATTCCTATTCCCAGCTCCTTTGTTGCAATAAAACCTGAACCGATAGCAAGGCCTTCGGGAAAGTTATGAAGAGCTACTCCTATACCTATTAATATTCCCATTTTGGTAAAACTTGCAGTTCCTAAAGGAATATTTGTTTCATGCATATGTATTTTGTCGTCAGCTATTATGATAACCAAAACGCCTGCAACTATGCCAGCTATCCCCAACACAAAGTTTCCCCTATCAAAGGCCTCAGGTAAAAGATCGAAACATACTATAGTCAGCATTATCCCAGCTGAAAAACCTAATATAAAGCTTAAAAATCTATTTCCCGGCTCGTCTAAAAACAAAGCCAAAAGCCCTCCTATTCCCGTACCCAATACGCCAACTGAAAATCCAATCAAGGTTATAGATACTATATTGTCCATTATACCCACATCCTATTTATTAAATTAACTCGCCTCGCTAGTTCCTTATAGATATCCTGCAATAATCCTCTTCAGGCTCCGTAGAAGAGCTGTTTTAATAGAAAAGATTTAGAGGTAAAAACAGCTTTTAGGAGTCGCTTCAGAGAAAACTTTGAAGGATATTTAAAGCTATACTGTTAGAGTAACTAGCACAAGAGGTTAAACTACTTAATTTATATGAGAATAGGAAGTCAGGTATGTGTAAAAACTTAAAGAATAAATGGGTCTGACGACGCATTTGTTAGTTCGTAGTTAGTAGTTCATAGTTGGTAGCCCTGATTAGCTCTTAGTTCTTAGCTCTTGGCTCTTGGCGAATCCTAGTCTTTCTTCAGGGTCTTTCTTGCGGCCCGTCACCTTTTTGCCATGAGCGGTCAGCAGTTAGCTGTTAGCCTTTTTAATATTTAACTGATGAAAGTTTGTAATTTCTTGCTTCTCTTGAATTTACTTCGTTTTACGCCTGCAATTTTTTGCAAAAATGTCTGAGTTCTATGCTATAAAAAAAGACAGCACTGGACTGTCACATTTTTACGATGCTTTCTTTGGATCTTCTTCAAATGTCAGTTTAAGAAGTGAGGGAGTCATGATGGTAGTTATCAAGACCATCAATATGACTGCTGCCATTTCTTTGTGGGTAATTACTCCTATTTTGATACCTAAGTTGGTTATGATTATTGCAACTTCCGCACGGGGAATCATCCCCACTCCCACCTGTAAGGCTTCTCTTTTATTAAACCCAGATATTCCGGCTCCCAGTCCACAGCCTATCACTTTTCCTAATGCAGCTAGGAAAGCCAGTAATATTCCTATTCCCAAAGCCTCAAGGGCAGTACTCAAGTCTATCCCTAAGCCTATTGCCACGAAAAATATTGGGGTAAACATTACGGATGATATGTTGTGAATATCATGGGACAATTTATGCTTATGGGTTGTCATTGAAAAGACTATTCCTGCAAAGTATGCTCCAGTTATTGCTGCAACTCCAAGTTCTTCAGATAAAAATGCAAGGGTCAAACAGAAAATTACGGCATAGGTTGTAATTTTATCTTCAATATTTATTCTTCTGGAGAGTTTTGATAATATTGTAATTACTATATATCCTATTATAAATGCCAATATGAAAAATGATATGATTTTACCTACTACTATGATAAAGCTACTCTCGGCTCCGGGCTTTACTACTCCTATAACTACGGTCAAAAGTATTATACCTACTATATCATCTATGATTGCTGCTCCTAATATTCCTATACCCTGTTTTGTTTTCATTTGTCCAAGCTCTATAAGGGTTTGAATGGATATACTGATACTGGTCGCAGTGGCAATTACTCCCATAAAAAGACTTCCTATGAAATCCCCAGTTACAAGGTACATTCCGCCCATTACTAAAGCCAAGGGGGTGATTATACCTCCTAGAGCAATGAGAGACGATGATTTTCCTGATTTTTTAAGCTCCTCTACATCGGTTTCAAGTCCGGCTATAAACATTAGAAATATTACTCCTATTTCGGCAAAATTAGTAACGGTTTCTGTCTTATAAAAAAATAAACCTAAAATAATTCCAGCTACTATTTGTCCTAAAACTGCCGGCTGTTTTAGCTTTCTACTAATGATGCCTCCTATGTTAGCTGCTAATAAAATGGCTGCTATGTGAATCAAAAATATAAATTTCGACTCCATCACAAAATAACTCCTTTCAAATTATTTGGTTTATATCTTAAAAGGAGTATTTAAGTATCAGCAAATCTAACTACAACCATTATCCCACCTTCTTTTTTCGTGTTTATTTTTAAGTATACTCCTATTGCCATTTTTTTTCAAGGAAACTGAAATTGTTTCAGAACAAAGGTGTCTTCGACACTTTGTTAGCTCTTGGTTCTTAGTTCCTAGTTCTTAGTCTTAGGATAAAGCTTTAGGGTCAAAAAAACAAAGAAAAATAAAAAAGAGGTAGAGAGTCGCTTATTCTCTACCTCTTTTTTATTTTTTAGCTTAATTCCTTTAATTTTTCTGCTTGATCGCTTGTAATCAATGCATCTACCATTTCATCTATTTCTCCATCCAGAAATTGATCCAGTTTATATACTGTCAGATTGATTCTGTGGTCTGTTATTCGACTTTGAGGATAGTTGTAGGTTCTTATTTTTTCGCTTCTTTCACCGCTGCCTACCTGACTCTTTCTGGCTTCGGCAATTTCTGCATTCTGCTCAGCCATAATAGTGTCATAAAGTCTCGCCTTTAAAACCTTTAGCGCCTTTTCCTTATTCTTTAGCTGAGACTTTTCATCCTGACAGGTCACTACCATTCCTGTAGGCAGGTGGGTAATCCTTACGGCTGAATCGGTAGTGTTAACACTTTGACCTCCATTACCTGAAGATCTGAATACATCGATTCTCAAGTCATTTGGATTTATTTGAACCTCTACATCATCTACCTCTGGAAGAACCGCAACCGTTGCCGTAGAAGTATGAATTCTTCCGCCGGATTCGGTACTTGGTATCCTTTGAACTCTATGAACTCCACTTTCATACTTAAGTCTTGAGTAGGCTCCCTTACCTTTTATCATCACTATTACTTCTTTGATGCCACCTACTCCCGTTTCATTTATACTCATTATTTCTGTTTTCCAGCCATTTCTCTCTGCGTATCTTGTATAGAGTCTCAGCAGTTCTCCGGCAAACAGTCCTGCTTCATCTCCTCCTGCACCGGCTCTAATTTCCATAATAACGTTCTTTTCGTCATTAGGATCCTTAGGTATAAGAAGAACTTTTAGCTCTTCTTCCAAGCCTTCTATCTTTTCTTCAAGTTCTTCCAACTCCATTTTGGCCATTTCCCTAAGCTCTTCGTCCTTACTTTCCTGCAAAATCTCTTTAGCTTCTTCTATGCCTTCCTTTACACCTTTATATTCTTTATACTTATCTACAATAGGCTTTATAGAAGCATGCTCTTTTATATATTTTTGCCATGTGGGCTGGTCATTTATTATATCAGGGTCTGCTATTTTTTTGCTCAGATCATCATATTTTTCTTCTATAAAATTTAATTTATCAAACATTGTATCACCCCGTAATAATTTAGATTGAAAACTTAGCCAATTAACTTTCCACTTATAACCCTGTCTATTCCTGCCAGATCCTTCGTTACTTCTATACCATTATAACATTTTTTTTCCTTCATTAAATCAACAACTTTTTCCGCCTGGTCGTAACCTATTTCAAGAGCAATGAAACCTTCATTTTTTAGATATTCAGGAGCTTTATCTATTATTTCTCTATAAAACCGGAGTCCATCTTCACCTCCGTCTAAGGCTGTCTTAGGTTCATATTTTGACACTTCTATCTGTAGGTTTTCTATGTCCTTTGTAGGTATATAAGGAGGATTTGATACCAATATGTCAACTTTCCCTTTAAGATTTATTTCATCTAAAGGCTTAAAGATGCTTCCGTGCAGGAAATGTATTTTATCTAGTACTCCGTGCTTTTTAGCATTTTTTCTGCCTATTTCTAAAGCCTTCCTACATATATCTATGGAATATACGAAGGAATTTGGAATAAGCTTTGCCAGGGACACTGTTATGGCTCCACTTCCCGTTCCTATATCTACTATATTGTATTTTTTTCCTTTATCTATGTTATCTAAAACCTTTTCTATCAAAATCTCCGTATCGGGCCTTGGTATCAAAACTCCTTCTTCTACATAGAAATCCAATCCCATAAACTCCTGGTTTTTAACCAGATATTGTACCGGAACCCCTTCCAGCCTCTTTTTAACTAATTTATTATATTCATCATGTTCTTTCTCAGTTAGTATTCTATCTTTATTTACTATAAGATACAACTTATCTGTATGAAGTACATGGGCAAGCAGTACCTGAGCGTCAAGCAAAGGAGTAGAAGCCTTCCCATTGAGACTGTCTACGGCATCCCTGAGGGCACAATTAATACTTACCATAACTTAACGTCCTTATCTTCTGCTAAAACATTTTTTAATGCTTCTATGGCTACCTCCAGCTGCTTGTCGTCGGGCTCCCTTGTAGTTAGCTTTTGCATCATAAGTCCAGGCCAGCTTATGACTGCAGCAAATTTTGAGTCGCTCTTTCCTGCCCATTTTATGATTTCATAGGATATGCCTGCTACTAAAGGAAGCAGCAGAAGCTTCATTGCTATCCTTAAGATAATACTTTTCCATCCAAGCAGTGAAAATATCAGTATACTTATTACTAATACTATTAGCAAAAAGCTGGTACCGCATCTTGGATGCATGGTCGTAAACTTTTTGGCATTCTCCACTGTAAGGGGCTTACCGCTTTCATAACAGTGAATTGCTTTATGTTCCGCTCCGTGATACTCAAATACCCTCTGTATTTCCTTTAATCTTGATATAAATATAATATATCCAATAAACATGAAAATTTTTAGTATTCCTTCCAAGCCCGTAAGTATAACGGTATTTGAAATCTTATTTTTTAAAAAGTTTATTAATATGGTAGGTATAATCATGAACACCAAGATAGCCATTGCTACAGCAAGAGCAACCGATATATATGTCATTATGTCTTTTGATTTATCTCCAAATTTTTTTTCAAGCCAAAGTTCGAACTTTCCCTTCTCTTCTTCTATGCCTTCTTCAAAAAATTCGGCAGAGTAGGTCAGGGCCTTTATCCCTGTTACCATTGAATTAATTAAAGCTATACCACCCCTGATGATAGGAATTTTTACGATTTTTGATTTTTCTATTCTGCTTACGGGCTCCCTTTTTACCACTATTTCTCCATCGGATTTTCTTACTGCCATGGCTATATCATTGGGGCCCTTCATCATAACTCCTTCGATAAGGGCTTGGCCGCCTACGTTTACTTTCTTCACGATTTTCACCAACTTTCTAAATCTATCTCCTATATTCATACAAATTAATTGCCCGTTGTAAATTGCAATTATATATAAATATCAGACCTTCAAAATATAATTATACCATATATTGATATGCTTTTGTGAAAATTTTTTCTAATAATCGTTCTCTAGAGTCTTTCTTGCGGCCTGTCACCTTTTTGCCATGAGCGGTCAGCAGTTAGCTATTAGCCTTTTTAATATTTAACTGGTAAAAGTTTGTAATTTCTTGCATCATTTGAATTTACTTTGTTTTATACCTGCAATTTTTTCAAAAAATGTTTGAGTTCCTTTACTATTAAAACAGCTCTTCTACGGAGCCTGAAGAGGATTATTGAAGGATATCTATAAGAAACTAGCGAGGCAAGTTAAATCAAAAATAACCTAGCAACTTTTTCAGTTAAGTTACTAGGTTATTTTTCGCTAGTTAATTAATATATGATATCAATGAGTCGTGCTACATTTTCACTGGTTTTTTTCACATTCCTTCTTCCATTTATTAATGCATCTTCCAAAGAACTTACGCCCTGCATAATACTGTAAATTGCATCAATGCCGCTATCATATAGTGGTTCAATTCCATCTCCGATTCTTCCGGCTAAAGCAATTACAGGAAGTTTATATTTTTTTGCTACCCGGGCAACTCCATAGGGTGTTTTACCATAAATGGTTTGATGGTCAATACTACCTTCTCCTGTCCAAACCATATCTGCCTCTTTTACTTTCTGTTCTAGCTTTGTATATTCTACTACCATTTCAAGGCCATTTTTTAATGTGCCATTTAAAAATGCCATTAGCCCTGCACCTAAACCACCAGCAGCTCCTGCTCCTGGCACTTCTACTATATCTATTCCTAAGCATTCTTTAATTTTGACTCCATAATGTCTTAAATTTTCATCTAAAACTTTTACCATTTCTTCTGTTGCACCTTTTTGTGGTCCAAACACATAAGAAGCACCTTTTTCCCCAACTAGAGGATTATTTACATCACAAGCCACTTCTACTTCGACATCTTTTAATCTATCATCCAAATTGCTTAAATCAATTTGGGCTAGTTTTCTCAGCTCGCCTCCGCCTAGAGGAAGTTCATTTCCGTCACTATCTAGTAGTTTTCCACCTAAAGCCTGCACCATTCCGGCACCACCATCATTTGTTGCACTTCCTCCAATTCCAATTAACAGCTTTTTTATTGAATGCTCTAAGCAAGCTTTTATTAATTGTCCCGTTCCAAAAGTAGAGGTTTTCATTGGATTTCTTTTTTCCTTTGGTACCAAGTGAATGCCACTTGCGCTGGCCATCTCTATAACAGCAACTTCTCCATCTCCCAAAATCCCATATTCCGCTTCTACTTCTGCTCCCAAAGGGCCCTGTACTTTAACTTTATATACCTTTCCATCCGTTGCATCTACTAATGATTGCATAGTGCCTTCTCCACCATCTGCCATAGGTACCTTTATGCATTTAATATTTGGATTCGCTTTTTTTATTCCTTTCTCCATTGCTTCACAAACTTCTTTAGCAGTCATACTTTCTTTAAAAGAATCTGGAGCCAAAACAATCGTCATATTCTTTTTCATTTTCCCTCTACCCTCTTCCTAATTTAATCTGCCTTGCTAAGTGTTATATAGACTTATATAGACAACAAAGATTAAGATTTAATTTATTAGGATTTTGAGAATCCTTCTGGCTCATGTGAAGATTTATTGCTTTATTTATATTAAAGATAGTAGTGGCAATAAATACTTCAAAATCGCTCAGAAGAAAACCTCAAAATCCCTAGAGTAATACAAATTGAGTTTTAAAGTTGTTTACCTATGGTCAACTAACTTGTAATCTTAACATATAAAAGTAAAAAGAACGACTTATATAATCATCACTACTAGCTTCTCGGTTAAGGTCAGTCTTTTAGTATCTTTACTGTAACTTGTAACCTTGTTCTGTATCTTAAGCGAAAAATATTCCAAAAATAATACTTGAGACAATAGCCATAGTTAAACCTACTAAGGATTCATAGGGAACGACTTTTAGACGCCCTTTAATATCAAGAAATACGCTTCCTCCTGTTGCATGAAAAAAACTACCATGTGGTAAATGATCTAGCACAGTAGCCCCTGAATGAATCATCGCCGCTCCTGCCAACGGTTTGATTCCTAATGCTAGAATTGCTCCACTGAATACGGAACTTGCCACTGCTGTACCTGAAGTAGTTGAAGCAGTTGCAGCAGACATTAATATACCTGAAATCGGTGCCAATAAAAAGGCTGGAAGTCCAGAAGCACTTAACCCGTTAATAATTACGTCCTTTAATGTAGAGTTTGCAATGATTCCTGCAATTGTTCCCGTTCCTATCAATAGGATTGCTACACCGCTTTATTCATTACATTTACATTGTAGGGAATAACCCTCATCATTTCATTTACTATTGTTTGGGCTAAATTGTTCGATAATTTCATCTTTTCCTCCTGTTGTTTTGATTGTACTTTTAGTCGAAAATAGCCTGCTCAATATTAAAGAAAAAATCGTCCATTTCTAATATGATCTTTAAGTCTAGCCAAATAGTCATATTAAAAGGATGATTATAAAGCTTTAATTTGATAAAGTAAGATAGTAAAAAACAAAACTTACCAATAAGTTATAATCTAATACCTTTTCTTACTTTTATTCTAGATATAATTAGATTACAATCTATTCTTTTTATGCCGGGCATAGTATATAACTCATCTTTAATAAATTTTTCTAAGTCCTCATTTAAATCCATCATTGCATGCACATGAAGATTTGATGAACCTGTCATTTGATAGATATCTGTAATACATTCCTTTTGTTTTAACTCATCTGCTACATGATACAAGTATTGAGGTTCTACTTCCATATCAAAGAAAGCTGAAACTGTTCTACCTATTTTCTGAGGATTTATTATTATACTGTATTGCTCTATTACCCCCTTTTCTTCTAAAGTATCAATACGGCTTTTTACTGCTACTCTAGATAAGTTTACTTTTTTTCCAATTTTTACATAAGACATTCTAGAGTTTTCAGATAATAGGTTTAATATCTTTTGATCGATTTCATCCAGCTTATTAAATCGCATTAGTCCCCCCTTTTGTTTTGTTACTGCAATATTACTATTTTGTTAATTTTCATGATATTAAAAAAAAGTATAGATTTAAACACTTTTATGAAAGCTTAAGCATTTTTCATAAAATCTGTTTAAATCTATACAATATGTAAAAAGATCTTGAATCATCCTATTCTACTCATCTCTCGGAACTTCATGGTGAAGCCTGCACCTGGCTTCGTAGCTCTCCATGGCTCCAACCAATACTATAGGTTCTGAATATCTCGCTGGCTCTCCATTTATCAATCTCTGGGTTCTATGGGCTGGATTGCCGCAAACCATACAAATGGCACTAAGCTTGTCTACAAATTCGGCAATTGCCATGATGCCGGGTGTTGGACCGAAGGGTTCTCCCCTAAAATCCATATCTAGGCCAGCCACTATTACCCGCATACCCTTATCGGCTAGATCTTTTATTACTTCTATTATCTTATTATCAAAAAATTGTACTTCATCTATACCAATTACTTCTGTATTATTATCTATGTATTTATAGATGCATTCTGGATCGGATATATTTATGGCTTCTATCTTCATTCCATTATGGGATACAACGTTTTCCGTACAATATCTATCATCTATGGAGTGCTTAAAGGCTACGACATTTTGCTTTGCTATTTTTGCTCTTTTTAATCTTCTTATCAGTTCTTCGCTCTTTCCGCTATACATTGGCCCTACTACAGCTTCTATCCAGCCATGATGATTTGGTCCATACATTTTAAAAGCCCCCTTCTAGTTAACCTGCTTTTATCCATAATAAATAGGGTTAGAGAAATTAATCCCTAACCCGCTTAAACCTTTTATCCTGATATTACTATGATTACTTGATACCGTATTTTTTCTTGAATCTTTCTGCTCTACCGCCACGTTCTACAGACTTCTGATTTCCTGTATAGAATGGATGGCATTCAGAACAGATTTCCACTCTGATTTCATCCTTTGTTGATCTTGTCTCAAAGCTGTTACCGCACGCACACTTAACGATAGCCTTATCGTATTTTGGATGGATTCCTGATTTCATCAGTTTCACCTCTTTCATTACTATTTCTTTATATATATTAATAATTATCTATCATATTGTCAACCACTAAATTATAACATAATTTGTCCTGGTTTTCAAGCTACAAAATCTTCTTCCTCATCTTGTCTATAAATTCTTCATTTGTCTTCGTTGCCATAAGGTGATTAATAATGGCCTCCGTAACTTCATAGGTTGGGCTGTTGCTCATGGCTCTTCTTATGCTCCATATGGTTTCAAGCTCTTTCTGACTTAGAAGAAGTTCCTCTCTTCTGGTTCCTGATTTATTGATATCTACGGCCGGGAAAATCCTCTTTTCTGACAGCTTTCTATCGAGATGGAGCTCCATGTTGCCTGTTCCCTTGAATTCTTCGTATATTACGTCGTCCATCCTGCTTCCGGTTTCTATTAGTGCTGTAGCTAGTATAGTTAAGCTTCCACCTTCTTCAATATTTCTCGCTGCCCCAAAAAATCTCTTTGGCTTATGCAGTGCAGCAGGGTCAAGTCCACCGGAAAGGGTTCTTCCTGTAGCAGGTATAGTAAGGTTATATGCTCTGGCCAGTCTTGTGATGCTGTCTAAAAGAATTACTACATCTTTTTTCTGCTCTACCAATCTTTGGGCCCTTGCTAGAACCATTTCAGCTACCTTAATATGATGACTTGGCAATTCATCAAAGGTTGAGTATATAACCTCTGCGTCAATAGAACGCTTCATATCAGTAACCTCTTCTGGTCTTTCATCTATCAATAATACAATTATTTCTATCTCGGGATAATTTATTGAAATGCTCTTGGCGATTTTTTGAAGCAGAATAGTTTTTCCTGCTTTAGGTGGGGCAACTATTATTCCTCTTTGTCCCTTTCCAATAGGTGCTATAAAGTCTATAAGCCTTACAGAAAGGTCAGACGGGTTGTTTTCCAAGGTTAGCCTTTTATTGGGGTATATTGGGGTAAGATTTTCAAAGTTTGGCCTTTTTGCTGCTACTTCAGGGTTGTCTCCATTTACTTTCTGAACATATAGAAGGGCCCTGAATTTTTCACCGCTTTTAGCCGGCCTAGTAATGCCCTGTACCTTATCTCCCGTCTTTAAGTTGAATTTTCTTATTTGTGAAGGTGAAACGTAAACATCGAGTTCGCTTGATAGAAAGTTATGAAATCTTAAAAAACCAAATCCATCACTCATTATTTCCAAAACGCCTTCTACTAGATCTGCCTCATTATTTCTTTCTATTTCGTCGTTTATTTTGTCAGGTAGATTTTCTCTGGAAATTCCTTCGTCTATTTTGCTTTCATTTGCATCCTGGTCTTCAGCGGTTTCAATAATAAGGTCAATAAGTTCATTCTTTTTATACTTCGTATAGCTTTTAATTCCCAGTTTCTTAGCTATTTCTCTTAGTTCTGTCAATTTTTTGTTTTCAAGTTGTAAACAGTCCAAATTTGCACCTCCAAAATCAGGTGACAGGTTACAAGTGACAGATGCTAAGTCATCTGATAGGTACAGCAACCTATTTCTCTGTTACCTGTAACCTGTTACCAGTTACCTACTTTAGTTATTTTGCATATCTCGGTTTTTTGTCCAGTTTGTGAATAGCATCTATAAATCTTATTGTTCCTGTCTCGGATCTCATTACTACTGAGTGGGTTTTTGCAATGTTATGTCCTAAGTATGTTACTCCCTTTAATAGGTCTCCGTCTGAAATTCCTGTGGCTGCAAAATATACTTCATTACCTTTAACTAAATCATCCATGAGGAACAGTTTATCAATCGGGACTCCCATTTTTTTACATCTTTCTGTTTCTTCTTCACTCATGGGAGTTAGCATTCCCTGCATTTCTCCGCCTAGGCATTTCAAAGCCGCTGCAGCTATAACTCCCTCAGGAGCTCCACCCTTACCAAGAAGTACGTCTACTCCTGTATGTTCAAAACATGTGGCAATTGCAGCCGCAACATCACCGTCTTTAAATAACTTGATTCTCGTGCCTAACTCCCTACATTCTCTTATTATATCTTTATGTCTGTCTCTGTCAAGCATTGTTACTGTTAAATCCGTGATCTCCTTATTAAGGGCCTTTGCAATGTTAATCAAATTCTCTTTTATAGGTGCATTAAGGTTTATTACGCCCTTTGCCTTAGGACCTACTGCAATCTTATTCATGTACGTATCTGGAGCTTCCAGAAGACATCCTCTCGGAGCCATGGCAACAACTGCAATGGCATTTGGAAGTCCCTTTGCAACTGAAGTTGTACCATCCACCGGGTCAACGGCTATGTCAACCTTCAGTGAGTTTTCACCGCATTCTCCAATTCTTTCTCCTATATAGAGCATAGGTGCTTCATCAAGCTCTCCCTCACCTATAACTACAATGCCATCAATCTCCATTGTATCAAACATATTTCTCATGTTGTCTACTGCAGCTTTATCCGCCAAATTTTTGTCTCCTCTACCCATATATTTGGCAGCTCCAAGTGCAGCAGCCTCCGTTACCCTCACAAGGTTTATTGCTAAATTCCTATCCATGATATGCCCCCCTTATTTTTATAACAAAGGCGTCTGAAGACGCTTTGTTAGCTCTTAGTTCTTAGCTCTTGGCAAATCCAGGTCATTCTTCAAGGCATTTCCTGTGACCTGTTACCCGTATCCCGTCACCTGTTACCTCTTTGCCACTAACCTTTTTTAAAAATTCACCAGAAATAGTTTGTCAATAACTTGATTTAACAATTAAGAATTGTAACAAACTCTAGATATGGTTTCAAGTGGAGTGATATGTACAAAATAATTATAACATAGTTTTTCCAGGAAACAGTATATATTTTTAGAGTAAAGGCGTTTTATTAGCCCTTAGTCCTTGGCCATTAGTAAGTTCAGATCAATCTTTAGAGTTATGATTATTCGCTTTTCGCCACTCGCTACTCGGTTAGTATAAAACTTTCGGATCTTTCTGGTCACCCGTCACCGGTTACCTTATATATCTCTTTTATATTTAATTATTACAATTTCTTTACGCTTATTATACATTTATTTTAAATATTTTAGTAAAAAGAACTTTTTTCACATATTTATGATATATTAATGATAAAAGTTAAGAATATAATTGTTAATTTTTTAGAATCGTTAATGCATATACAAAGGGAGGTGCCGCTGTTGAAGAGATTGTTTTTTATTATACTATCTTTTATGATAGTCTTTGGCTCTATAAATATAGATGCATATGCCGTACTGGATTCAACAGACTATCATTCTATTCCCATTAAGGTTAAATTAAACGATAAGTTATTGAAATTTGACGTGCAGCCTATAATAAAAGATGGTAGAACTATGGTTCCTATGAGGGCTATCTTCGAGTATCTTGGTGCTAGCGTAAGCTGGTATGAGAAAACCAGAAATGTAGTAGCATATAAAGATAATATGTTCATTAAACTTAAAATTGACAGTAAAACTGCCTATAAAAATGGTAAGAGTTTTAATTTAGATGCTGCTCCCATGATCAAAAATGGCAGGACATTGGTACCTGTAAGGTTTGTATCGGAAAGCTTAGGCATGAATGTAAACTGGGATAGTGAAACAAGAACAGTTGTTTTGAATTATGAAGAAGGTGTGGAAATCCTTAAAGAAATCGATGACATAACATATAAGCTTGTAAGCCTAAATGATTATGGTCTTAAGTTCATGATTCCCTATTATTGGAATCAGTCCGATAATGAAGGCCATGTTTTTACCCATGAAGATGAAGAAAACAAAATCAAAATGACCATCGACATAAAACAGTTTGAAAAACCGAAATCCCTTGATAAATTTACTGAAGAGAACAAATTAAATCTCCTTGAAAAGTATAAAAATAATATAGTTATTGTAGGAAACGACACAAAGGAAATAAATAATATAAAGGTAAATGTAGTTCAGCTGCGAAATTCTTCATCAGAACCTGAAGTAAAGCAAGTCCTGTATTTTTTCACTACTTCTAACTATGGATATATTATAACTTTTTCATACTATTCTGAGGGAAATGACAGTCAGCTTCAAAATATGTTCTCAGCTATTATCGATACAATTGAAATCGGAAGTTTGACAGTTGACATACAGGATGAACACTATATAGAGTATGATGAATTCTTTAAAAAAGGTTTTAAACTGGATTCAGAAATTTATTCAAATATGGATGTAGAAAACAGGTTGAAATTTAAGGGAACTATAAGCAAGAATGTAAATTTGGAATATATCTTTGTTAAGGTAGCCAAAGGTAGCGAATCCATGGAATTTAAGATTCCAGTAAAGAACCATGAGTTTGATTCCTTTATTTACACTCCTTTTGGGCTCGGAAAGCATAACATCATCATAGGTACGCCCATTGATGAAAACAATACATCCCGTTATATCATGCAGTTTAGCGTAATAAATACTAATAATGATTATCTTAGATACCTTGTACCAAGCAGGTTTATTGAAAAAAACGATAAGGAAATAGCTTCACTAGCAAATGAGATTACTAAAAATCATATAACTGAATATAACAAAGCAGTAGCAATGTATAAGTGGGTAGCCGAAAATATTGACTATGTACCAAATGCAAGTATCGATAATCCTAGAAGCGCAAAGCAAACTCTAACGGATAAAAAAGGGGATTGCGATGAAATTGCATTTCTATATGCTGCTTTATCAAGGGCCATAGGTATACCTGCCAAGGTAGTAAGCGGTAAAATTAATGAAGAATATCATGCTTGGAATGAAATACAGATTAATGGTAAATGGATTATTGTAGATGCCACATGGGGGGCAGGCTATATAGATAGCGCAGATGGAGAAACTTTTGTGAAAGACCTTAACATGAAGTATTTTAATCCTGATAGGACAAAGTACGAGGCAGAATTTACGTAGTTGGTAGCCCTGATTAGCTCTTAGTTCTTAGCTCTTGGCTCTTGGCAAATCCTAGTCGTTCTTTAGGGTCTTTCTTGCGGCCCGTCACCTTTTTGCCATGAGCGGTCAGCAGTTAGATGTTAGCCTTTTTAATATTTAACTGGTAAAAGTTTGTAATTTATTGCATCCCTTGAATTTACTTTGTTTTATACCTGCAATTTTTTTAAAAAATGTTTGAGTTCCTTTACTATAAAAAAGCAGCTTAGCTGCTTTTTTATTTTACTTTTTCCCAGTCTGTGTTAAATTTTTCTATTCCTATATCAGTAAGCGGATGTTTCAGCATCTTTTGGAATACTCCATAGGGAACTGTTGCAATATGAGCTCCTGCTAAGGCGGATTGGGTCACATGCATAGGATGTCTTATACTAGCTGCTATAATCTCCGTATTTATTCCATGGATATCAAAGATTTCTGCCACGTCTCTTATAAGCATCATGCCTTCATTTCCTATGTCGTCAAGTCTACCTATAAATGGGCTTACAAAGGTTGCTCCTGCCTTGGCTGCGAGAAGCGCCTGATTTGCTGAAAAAATCAGTGTACAATTTGTCTTGATGCCCTTCTCACTCAGTACTTTTATAGCCTTAAGTCCTTCGCTGGTCATTGGTATCTTTATGACGATATTTTCATGTATCTTGGCCAGCTTTTCTGCATCCTTTACCATGTCTTCTGCAGTTTCAGCCACTACTTCTGCACTGATTGGACCATTAACTATCTCTACTATTTCCTTTATTACTTCTTCAAAATCCTTTCTTCCTTCCTTGGCTATAAGAGAAGGGTTGGTTGTTACTCCAGATAGTACTCCCCACTTGCTGACTTCCTTAATCTCTTCAATATTAGCGGTGTCAATAAAAAACTTCATTGTATATACCCTCCTTTTGTTTGTTTTTAGGTCAGCCCTTTATCTTTGCTACGAACTGCCTACTGCTAAATTTCTATATCCTTCCTGAATAGTATATTGAATCCAGACAAGTAAATGACCTTTCCCTAAGAACTATTAAGTTCTTATTGATTATGGCTTTTAAATCTTCGTAGTTTTCTGCATATATGATATTTACACTTCCGCATTTAACACATATCAGCTCTATCCTGTCACTAAACATTGTTATGTCTATTTGTTTTCCGCCGCAATCACAGAACAAATTGTCCTTATCTACTATGTCACTTATTTTCTCCAGAGTTTTAGCCATTATATAGGGATTTACTATATGTTCTTCCGGTCCTAATTTTCCAATGATACTTTCAAGATCCTTTGCTGATTTTTTTACTACATTTTCAATATATTCTTTATCTCCCACGTATAGTATATCCAATTTTGAAAATCTACATTTAAATAATCCCGGTTTGTTTTTTATGATATCCAATAAGCTATACTTATATTTATGTCTCATGCCACAGGATACACACGGAACCGATAGATAAAATTTCTTAAAGTTACGGGTTTTTATAGTAATATAATTATCGCTACATATACTCTCTATCGTAAACTCTTCATCTTTTTTTAAATCGAACAGGGATATTTCAAAACTTTCAAATTTGCTACAAGCGCCACAGTAAAAGGCGATATATATAGTGCCATCTAAAAGCATTTTTAGCACCTCCTTCGATATATATATATTTATTCTCCATAAGAAGCTAAAATCCTTCCAAAAAAAAACAAAGTACCTACGGCACTTTGTTATCTATTACTTTATACTTAGTATTTCTCTTGCTTCATCAGGAGATGCTACTTCTCTTCCCACTTCTCTTGCTATCCTTGCTATTCTTTCTACCAGCTGGGCATTCGACTCAGCTAGTACCCCCTTTGCATAGTATATATTGTCTTCAAATCCTACCCTTACATGTCCTCCCAAGACTATAGCCATCACGGCTAAGGGAAGCTCTGATCTTCCTATGCCTGCTACGGTCCAAGTTGAGCCTTCAGGTATACTTTTTATCATATACATCAGGTCTTCAGGAGTTCCCGGACAGGCTCCCGGTACTCCCAATACAAAGTCAAAGTGAAGGGGTGGCTCGATAAGTCCTTTTTTTACAAGCCTCAAAGCGTTATTGATCATGCCTCTTTCAAATACTTCTATTTCAGGCTTGACTCCCTTTTCCTTCATCTTTTCGGCAAACTTTTCAATGTATTCTTCTGAGTTCATAAAGACATCGGGTCCGAAGTTGCAGGTTCCGCAGCTAAGGGTTGCCATCTCTGGTCCCAGCTCAACGGGCTGAAGTCTTTCCTCCGGTGTATGCCATGTAGCTCCACCAGTTGAGGGCTGTACTATTATATTACACTTTGCCTCGATTTTTTCCTTTATTTCTTTGTATACATCGTAGGACTGAGTAGGATTTCCTTTTTCATCCCTCGCATGTACATGCACAATGGAGGCTCCCGCCTTATAGCACTGGTAGGCTGCCTCTGCTATCTCCTCAGGTGTAACCGGCAAAGCAGGCTGCTGCTCCTTAGTAACTTCGGCACCTGTTAAGGCTGCAGTTATTATTAGTTTTTCCACTTTTAACATCCTCTCGTAAATCTAAGTTCTAACCTATTGAACAAAAGCGTCTGACGACGCTTTTGTTAGTTTGTAGTTAGTAGTTGGTAGCCCTGATTAGCTCTTAGTTCTTAGCTCTTGGCTCTTGGCAAATCCTAGTCGTTCTTTAGGGTCTGTAAAAGATCGACACATTTGATTCTAAGTAGCTATACCTTATTTTCTCTGCTTATCTTTAGGAACTACGCACGTACCTACGGCTCTGCATACCACTACTGGTTCATCCAGCACGTCACAGGCTGAATCACTGATATCAGGTCTTGGCACTATAACTTTTCTTGCTTCGAATTTCATTTTCCTCGAACTATTTCCTACCTTGATGATTTCTCCTACTGCTTCAATGTAATCTCCTGCATATACAGGTGCAGTAAATTCTACACTTTCATAACCGGCAAAGAGTCCTTCGTCGCCATCGTTTCTGATCAATAGCTCAGTAGCAACGTCTCCAAAGAGTTGAAGCATTTTTGCTCCGTCTACCAAATTGCCTCCATAATGAGCATCGTGCATGCTCATTCTCATTCTTATCATTGCCTTTTCCATAATTCATACCCCCAAGTTTTTAATTATCTTTTAATATAAATATTTTGTTTGCTATAAAGTCAAATATACCGGAGCTCTTCTTACCATAGATTATCACCTCATCATCCTCATCAAGATCTCTAAACTTCGCTCTACTATCATTTTCAGCATATATTGACGCATCGTCTGCTGAAACCGATATTTCTTTGGTTCCGTTTCCGTCATTTATTCTAACTGTTATGGCATCAAAGTCATCGAAGACCTCTACGATAATACCAGTAACCGTGTTACTAAGCTCAACCTTTTCCGCTTCTATTTTCTTTACAGTATTGCTTTCAATCTCTAGGTTCACTCTATAGTCCAGTCGCAGATCGTAGATCTCAGCATCTTTATCGTCTATTTCTATATCCGCATTTGGTGAGACATTATAAGTTCTAGTTTCATCGTCGTTATTTATTATAGTTATTTTAGGCTCCCTTGATATTATTATCTCTGATATTATCCCTTCATCCTCATTTTCAAGGGTTGTAGCAACTATTTTTTCTACTTTATCATATTCAGTAGTTACAATCACTATATCTCCCTTAACCAAAGCCATTAGGGACTTTGTTTTTCCATTCCTTTTAACATCCGCATCTTCATCTACTCTAAGCTCATATATTTTATCGCTATCGGTTTTCACTATTATTTTAGGATATCTGTCGAATATTACACCACTACTTTCCAGTATACCCTTATAGATTCTGGTCTTTGATTGGGCAGTAATTTCTGTAGCTACTCCTTCTTCTATTTCCATAGTGACAATATCTCCATCTTCAAGATCCTCTAGTTCAGCTTCATCATCGTTTAGCTTTATTACTGTATCATCATTTATTTTGAAAGTTTCTCTATTATCATCTTCATCATTTTCTACAGTTATTAAGTAGTAGCCGCCCATATTTATTATGCTTTTTATTTTTCCCTCAAAGGAAGTAATGTTGCTGTCTACCTCAATCTTTACTATCTTCCCGTCTTCATCATAGTAAAGCTTTGCAGTTTTATCCTTTTCAAGGTCGTCTATATCAGCTTCTTTGTCATTTATTATTATTTCAGCATCCCCTATGCCTGCAATATCTCTTTTGTCATTTTCATCCTTGAATATTAGTGTTTCGCTATCTTCAAATACATCAGTGATTATGACTTCCTTGACTGTCAGCTGCTCTTCTTCAGGTAATACTTGTTCTTCTACCTGCCCAACTTCTAAATCTTCTAAAATGTCATAGCTTACTGAAAGCATTTTAGCTACTGATGCCCTTATTATGGGTTTGTTTGGATTGAAGTTGCCGTTTGTATCTCCTGCCCCATTTATTATATTACGGTCTATCAAGAGATCCAGATAAGGCATATCTTTTGAACCGATAAACTCTATATCTTTAAAACTAAAGGTAAATATCTTCTTATTAATATCTTCCTTTAAATACAAGTTAAGTGCCTTTCCTAAATATCTTGCTACTTCTATTCTCTTCGCATCAGTAAATGTATTGCCGTCTATAAAGCCTTCCAGTTCATCCTCAGATATGATATCCTTTTCCAATGCAAAAGCTATTGCTTCCTGTGCCCAGCTTGGTACGTTATTTGCTTCTAATACTGAATCATATTCTTCTACTAAGTCTTCAAGGTCTACATTCCCTAATTTATCAGCTGCTTTTATAGTTCTAAATATCATAACTACTGCACCTAGCTTTGATACATTTTTTGAAGGCCTAAATGTAGCATCGCCATAGCCTGTTATGATATTTTTTTCTGCCATTTTTTCTATGTATTCCTTTGCCCAGAAGTCCTCAGGTACATCGGTAAAGCTTTGAAGTGCAAAAACTGATGTTCATAACTAGTACTATTATTATGGTGGAAACTGCAACAAGTTTTTTGTTGAGCTTTTTCATTTGTTTTATACCCCCTAATTTGTTAAATTCACCTCTTGTGCTAGTTACTCTAGCAGTATAGCTTTAAATATCCTTCAATGTTTCCTCTGAAGCGACTTTGAAAAGCTGTTTTTACCTCTAAATTTTTTCTATTAAAATAGCTCTTCTACGGAGCCTGAAGAGGATTATTGAAGGATATCTATAAGGAATTAGCACAACAAGTTAAATTCATATTAATATATTCTATTTAAAACTCCAAATTCCTTTAAATTTAGTAAAAAAACAAAGGTGTCTGACAACGCATTTGTTGGCTTTTAGCCATTAGTCCTTAGCTCTTGGCAAACCCAAGTCATTCTTTAGGATCTTTCCTGTTACCTGTATCCTGCCAATTTATGAAACAAAAGGTGTATTCCCGTTGTTTCCATTGTTTCATAAAAAAGAACGGTCTCATCATACCGTTCTTTTATTCCTTCTAATTAATAGCTTCCCTGTGATGCCAACACCTATGGAGTCTTCAAACTTTAATACGGCCAGATTATAATCTAGTATCGCCTTGGATAGACCCAATTGTGCCTGCTTGAGAGTAGTTTGTGCTTTTTGCACATCCGTAAGCACTGCCATTCCTACGTCATAGGACAGTTGATTTAATCTTAAAGCCTCCTTGGCAAGCTCTACGGATTTTTTGCCTGCTTCTATTTCTTCCTGCTTCTCTAGTACATCTAAGTAGTTACTTCTTACTTCCATTTCTATATTCTTTCTAGCTGTTTGTAAATCTTTCTCTGCTTTTTCAAGCTCTACTTTTTGTTCTCTGTACATGTATGTGATTTCAGGGTACTGCTTTGCTATAATATCCATATTGATTTGTGCAACCTGATAGTTAAACTCTGCTGCTTTTATTTCATTTCTGTTTTCTAGAGCCTTTGAAACAGCTTCTGCTATGCTTGGGACTTCAAATTCCTTATAAGTAAGTTCATCCTGAAGTTTGATGTTTGTCATCACGTCATAACCCAGTTGCGTATTTAGGGCCATTTTAGCTTTTTTCACTGTATCAAGTGAACTTTTGTATTCATTTTGAGCTTTTATATAGCTTAATTCGCTGTTTAAAACTTCCTGTTTAGCTACTAATCCTAAATCAAATTTTTTCTTTGTTTTGTCGTATAAATCTTTTTATTTCTGCTAAGTCCTGAGCCTGAAGCAATCCAAAGTAAGCTTCTTCAATATTTGCCTTTAGACTTTCTACCGTTGCGTCATAGTTTCTTTGGGCATTTGATAGTGTGAAGTTTGCTATTAGTTCAGGAACTTTATTGCCTGTAGTCCCTGGAGTGAGTCTTCATCATTAATTAACTTTTTTGAATCTCTTACATCGCCTCTAAGATCATCATAGGTTATCTTAGCCTGCTCTAAGTCAATTATCCTTAAGCATAACCTCTATGGCTTCCTCAAGTGTAAGACTCTTCTCTTCTCCCTGAAAATCCATGCTGTCAACTATATTTGTCTCTGCTGCAGTAAAGCTGATAAGAGATATACACATGATCCCTACTAAAAATGATATCTTTATACTTCTTTTCACTTGTGGTCATCCTTTCTCCTTTATTGACTGGCTGGTCAGTTATACTTTAATTCTATATTACCCTTTTTTTCATGTCAATAAACTGGTATAAATGTAATATAAATTTAAGGTTTTATCCTCACTCTATCTCCAATTGGTAACCCACCATTTGCATAAATTCTTCCTTTGCTTTATTTAAGATATCTTCATCAATTGAATTTGAAGACTTTATTTTTACCAATTTTTCGTTTATATGAATACTTGGATTTTTCTTGAGGTTGATGCCTTTTTCTCTACATATAGTTTTTGTTATTTTTATTATTTCATTTTGATTGGGATTCTGTCCTACAAGTATATTCCAGCCGGTTTCATCCTCTAATCCCTTTATTGTTTCTTTATATCTTTCACCTATCTGTGGTGTAATAAATGACAGTTCTATATAGGGTATCCCACCCGATTCTTTTCTGCTCTTTTTATATACTTTATGATCTTCAAACTTAAATACTGCATCTATCAAGCTAAAAGCTTTGTTTTGTTCCATAATATTTGACCCATCAACTTCTTTGAGCGAAATTTCCTCTATCTTTTTACTGCTGCTTTGACTCTCAATCAATTTTAGTCCCGTTATTTCTTCGAATTTTGTTTGTAATTTATCCATATCTTTTATGGGCTTGTCCAGGTCTATTAAAAAATATCCCTTATCTCTATAATAGGATAATTTATTTATATTTGCATCCTTAGGTACTAGATTGTATATCAGTTCTTCTGCGGCTCCCTGATTACAATCATCGTTGATTTCTACCTTCCAACCCGATTTTTCTTCAAATTCTCTGATTAAGTTGCTATATTTTTCCTTTGATTTTCGTGGGAAATTGAAGTATAGGATAGCAATCTTTTCTTCATATCTTGCACCTTTTTTGTAGATTCCCGCTTCTTGTGGAAAGATTTCATCGATGAAGGTAAGCATTTCGTTCATCTCCATAACTCCATCATCTTCTTGAAGTTCTTCCTCTGCTACAGGATGGTATAAAAAAAGCCTTCTGCTATTTGGTTCAAAGTATCTCGATGAATTTAGTGTATCGGTTATTTTTCTCACATCAGCTTCCGTAAAGTCTTCATTCCCCGTCCATATGGTTATGAGATCTTCAGCTGAGTAGCCTATATCTGTACCTGTGGAAGTGTATATATGCTTCCATAGAGTTTCAATGTTTTCCTCCGTAAGCTCCTGGTCCTTATTTAGAGGCTTTATATCTTTTGTTATGCTCAGTTGTTTTCTGGGATTTTTAAAGCTTACTTGGTATTCTTCACCGTTTGCAGGAACATATATACGTGCCCTTACTTCTCTGTTCATTTCCTTTGAAAGAGATTGTATTATTTCCTTATCCCCATGGACTAAAAAGATTTTTCTTGGAGATATTTTATGGATTATGCCTAAAAGTTCACCCTTATCACCGTGGGCAGATAGTCCAAATTTTCCCACTTTGCATTTAAGTGGAATGCTTTTACCATTAATGTTTATCTTTCTATCTTCATCTTCAGAATCTATAAGTTCCAGTATCTCCCTTCCTGGAGCTTCTTCGTCCTGATACCCGGTTATGGCTATAAAGTTTTTCTCATCGGCTGCAAGCTTTTCGGCATACCATGAGCTTGGACCGCCCTTGAGCATTCCGGAACTTGATATGATACATACTCCATCCTTTGAAGATACTATTTCTTCCCTCATGGCAGTATCTGTCACGGGAAGTACATTATCGTCATAAAAAATTTCATTTCCCTTAAATATCTTTTTAGCCAGATTTCTTTTTAGATAGTTGGGGTTTAGCTTATATGCTCTATTTATGTCCTTTACCATTCCATCGATATATATTTTAAACTCAGGCAGTGTTTTTTTATTAATTGCTTTTTTTAATATAAGAATTATTTCTTGGGCTCTACCTAAGGCAAATGCAGGAACCAGCATCTTTCCTCCATTAGATATAGTCTCCTTTACCTTTTCTATAAGTCTTTCCTCTTCTATCTGTCTATTGGAATGGAGCTTGTCTCCATAGGTAGATTCCGTTATGACCACATCCGGTCTAAGCTTTGGGAGGGAGGCTCCGTTTACCGTTTGTTGATCTACTCCTGAAATATCTCCTGTATAGAACAAAGCTCCTTCTTCACCCTGTATATATATAGATGCTGCCCCTGCTATATGGCCCGCATTATAAAAAGTCACCTTTATATTTTTATCATTGAAGGGATAAATATTATATTGTGGTGAGTAGCATACTATCCTTTTTAGCATATCCTGAACATGATTTTCTGCATAGATGGGTATTTCAGCTTCGTTGTTGTTCATGATTTTAAGACTGTCGTACAGTAAAACCTTAATAAGATCTTTGGTGGCATGGGTCATATATATAAGAGCATTCGGATACTCTCTGCTTATTACAGGTAAGGATCCGGTATGGTCAAGATGGGCATGACTTATGATTATGGCATCAACTCCACCGGCTTCCTGTATGCGGCTAAAATCCGGCAAGGAATCCTTTCCACCCTTCATTCTAATTCCACAATCCAGAAGTATATTTTTTCCGTCCAGCTTTAAAAGATAACAACTGGCACCTACCTCTTGAGCTCCTCCACAAAATGTTATCTTCACTATATCACCTCTATACTTTTTTAATAATTATCTTCACTACAATGATTTGTATTCATTTTTATTGATAATCACTTATTATACTAGGTCCTGATAGTAGAAACCTATAAAAATCCGCTTTGAACTCAGATAAAGTTTTATTTTTTATTTATATTATAGCATAATATAATTATTTCATAACCGAGACATTAGAAAGTAGCTGTTTCCTCTTCTATTGTTTTAAAAGTGCTTAAAAATTTATAGCCCTATGGATATAGGCGTAATTTTAAACTATCTATCCATAGGGCTTTTTTCTTTTGTAGAACAAATAGATCTATCCTCGCTATTTGTATAAAACAATTTACCATAAGTATCTATATGAATTTTTAATGAGTCATTTTTTAAGGAATCATAGTGAACTATATCAAAATAGTATGGTATTGGCAGCTCTTCATTTAGCATAACACTTAGTTCATTTACAGTTTCGGATGTTATATTAGCTCCATAAATAGCTAAGTCAATATCTGATCCTCTTTTATAATTCCCCATAGCACGACTTCCAAAAACAGCTGCTTTCTCTATAGTTGGCCATTTGGACAAGGCATATATTATATATTCAAAGCTCTTTTTTGATATACCAAATTTCATATCTTATCTCCTAAATCATTATATACTTGGGATATAGCTTTATAATAACTCTCTTTAATCTTTTTTACTGCTAATTTAAAGCGCTCTTCATTATAGGTATGAGCCATAAGATTTCTTTTTTCCAGCATATCCATCCATACATCTCCGTCTTCTATTAGCCCATAGTGAAAAGCTGCTTTTATAACTTCTCTAGGGAAGTTTACTTTAACTTCTTGTGACTCTAAATAATCCTTCAGAGTTTTCCAAGCAAGTTCAAAGGTATATTCAAACCTCTGTATAAGTCCTTCCTTTTCAAGTACGCTAAGTTTATCAAAGTCCGAAATAGCTGAACTAAACTGGCAATAGGCCTTACTAAAATTTTCAAATCGCTGTCTCCATCTAATATCTTTTTGGTTCATTCTTACTCTACTCCTTTACAAAGACTAGTCGTATCTCATTCTTCAATATGTTAATAAACTTATCTACAATTATTTTTATTTCTTCTTTAATATCGATATTAACCATAGTCTCAACTCCTTAATTTTAATCAGGTCTAACAAATCTGTTTAATCATCAGTTATTACAACTCCTGCTTTATCTGCTAATCTTAGTAAATCGTGAATTCTTGGAGGGTTATTCTCTACATTTTAAACATATATGGCCTTAAGTAATTTTTCTATTACTAAATAACCCATAAAAAGGCTCCAATGGTAATCTTTACTTTCATAAAAGAAAGAAAATTTACTAGTACATTTATCAAATTACAATCCGGGGTATGATTTTCATCCCACCTTCTCATATATATTATACCAAATTTCTGATCTCTTAACGAGCATTAACCAAACGTGAGCATGGATACTTAAAAATTTATAGCCCTATGGATATAGGAGTAATTTTAAACTACTTTCTTCTCTTAAACAAACCACAAGAACCGTCCCTTTGGTTCTAAAACAAACCACAAGAACCGTCTCTTTGGTTCTACCTAATGTTTCAATTTTTAGGAACTGAGTTTATATAGACAGCATCTTTACATAAATCAATTCTATTGTTCCAGTGTATATTTGAATCAATACTTTTATCTATATCCCATGCAATATTACCATGTTCATCAATAAACACTTCTTTAAATTTATTTTTATCTTTAAGTATTTCAAATACACCATATAAATCATCTGACATATCATAGACTCTTACTTCATTATTTTCAAAATATATAATTAAAGAATAGTCATCCCTTGGAATTACTTTAATAATTTTTTTAGGTCCATCTTCAAAGTATTCTTTTACCTCTGATGGCATATTTTCAACTTTCAATAAAAACACCTCCCCATAAATTTACTTTAAAGGCTCAATAGGAAACAACTCTTTTTGCAATTGGGCAAGATACCATTCTTCCTTTAATTCTTCTTGATGCAAAGCTGCCCAACCATATATCATTTTTAGCTGTTTATTAGGCATTTCTCCACTAATTAATTCTATTTCTTCTATACTAACACAACAATTATATTCTCCATACTCTGCATGGAAATGTGGCGGAAGATGATCTCTATAATTCATATATATTTTAATTCCTCTAAACATACATATCGTAGGCATATTAATTTCCCTTTCTTTTGTTGGTAATTACTCTTTGTTATCTTAATTATACTATTTGACAAATTGCCATTCAATATTAAAGACATTTATATTTGAATTTCAAACTCAAAAAAATTATCATTTTAAAAAACATGCCATAGGGCTTTTTCTTTTAACAAACCACAAGAACCGTCCCCTTGGTTACAAGAACCGTCCCCTTGGTTAGGGCTTTTTCTTTTAACAAACCACAAGAACCGTCCCCTTGGTTACTTGTCCCCTTGGTTACTTGGTTATATTCTCTCTAAATATAGTTTGTGTAGCACTTGGAAAAAAGATAAAACACCCCACAAGTATCTCTAACTGTGAGGTGCTATCCACTAAACCAAAGAACTGTGAAACAAAAAGGTCTGTCCCCAATGTTTTATACACTTATTACATTCTTTCTTTTTTCAATAAATGTTTCAATTAAACTGTATATAACAGGAATTACAACCATGGTTAAGAAAGTAGAAACCATAAGCCCTGACATTAAAGATACTGCCATAGGTGCAAACAAAGCATTTCCTGAAATAGCAAGAGGGAAAAGTCCCATAATTGTAGTTGCAGCACTAAGTATTATGGCATTGAATCTCTTTCCTACAGCATCAACACATGCTTCATCTATTGCATAACCTTCTTTTCTTGCATCATTTATATATTCTATAAGGAGAATACCATTTTTTACTACCAGTCCTACCAAGGCTATGATACCTAAAAATCCTGTAAGAGATAGGGGCTGATTAAATATATACAATCCAATAATTGAACCTATTAATGATAAAGGTATAGTTGCTAATATAACAAGTGGTTGGATAAATGAATTAAAAATACGGCAAATATAGCTAATATACCAACTATACCAAAATTTTCAGAAATATTTTCTCTTTCTCCATCGAAATCTATTTTTACACCTGCTGTATCGATTTTCGGTAAAATCTCATTCTCAAGTTTATCTTCAATAAATACAGCATTCCCATTTGGTAAAGTATCACTCTCTACTGTTATAGTTTGCTTTCTATTATATCTCTGTATAGAGTCTAACTTAGAACTAAATCCTACAGTGGCAAATTGTTTAATAGGTATTTTATTTCCGGTTATCGAAGATTTTATCTCAAGATTTTCTAGTTCTTTAATAGAATTTATATTACTCTGTAAAAGTATGTTATATTCATTACCATCCCTTCTGTAAACAGAAGGTTTAGCTCCATACAGTGCTATGTTAATCTCTCTCTGTATATCATATTTAGTTATTCCAAGATTCATCGCCTTATCTTCATCTACATTTATTTCATATTGATATGTTCTATCCTTCATATCATCTCGTACATTTGTAGTCCCCGGAATTTCCCTCAAGCCGTCTTTAATCTGTTCAGCTACCTCTATTAAACGATCTATATTTTCTCCTGAAACTCTAACTACTACCTTAGAACCCGGTTTTGCCATCTTAAGCAAGTTTACAGTACATTTTCCTCCAGAAATATTTTCATCTAATAACCTCTGTATATGTTCTGCAAGCTCTTCACTATTTTTAAATCTCCTACTTTTTTTATCTCCAAGGTCAAACTTGCATACCATCTGAGCATAATCCTGAGATGGAATAGCTGGTGGTACAGTAATATAAAACTTTGGCACACCGTTTCCTACAGCAACAGTATAACTGGTTATCTCAGGTTCATTAGATAAAAGCTTTACAACTTCATCAGTCAGCCTTTCTGTAGCATCTATATCCTCTGAAACTTCAGTTTCCATATCTATATAAAATATGTTTTTATCGGAAAAAGGGAAAAACTCTGATGGAAGCATTGGTATTACTACTTTTATAACAATAACAAACACTATAAATACAGATATAGTAGTTACTAACTTTCTTTTTAATCCTATGTTTAATGCTTTTTTAAAAAAATACTCTAACGATACCTTCTTTATCACTTTTCTTTTTATTCTTTTTAAAGAAAACTGCAGCCATTGCCGGAATTATAAACATAGCTACTATATATGATGCAATTATTGATATAATAAGTACTCGAGGAATTGCTCCCAAGAATTTTCCTGCTACTCCCGGAATCCCTAAGAGAGGTGAAAATGCTGCCACTGTCGTAAGGGTAGCTGAAAATATCGGAATAGCTGACATACTTGTTCCCTTAAAAGCTGCATTCAATTTTTCTTCTCCATTATCTATCTTACCCTGAACAGTATCACTTACAACTATAGCATTGTCTACAAGTATCCCTAAGGCAACAATTAAAGCTGTTAGAGATATTTGATGTATGTATATGCTCATCAAATACATTACGCCAAAAGTTATAAGTATAGAAAGAGGTACAGCCGTAGAAACTACTATAGCATTTCTCCATCCCATTCCTAAGAACACTACTATTATAACGAAAATTATACCTTCAATAAGATTTACCATAAAATCATTTACAGATTTACTTACATCATCGGGTTGGTAAATAACTTCTTCAACTATTAAATCTTTTGGTAGATTTGCTTTTATTTCATCAAGGGCCTTCCTAACTTCTTTCCCTACTAAAACTACGTTTTTACTTTTCTTAAAATAACCTGTTAGAAGTACTGCATTCTTTCCATTTTGTTTGTATTTTTCTACACCTTCTTTTAGCCCCATATATACATCGGCAACATCAGACAGCCTTGTAACAACTCCAGTTTCAGGTGACACAGCTATTATACTATTTCTTATATCATTTAATGATGTATATATACCCGGAGTCTTTACCTTTATTTTCCCATTTTCTGTTTCTATATCTCCAGATGGTATTTCTATATTTTGAGCTTGAAGTATACTATATAAATCTCCCAAGGATAGTCCTAATTGATTTAGTTTTGCTATATCAACGTCTACCTTTACTTCTTTATCTAAATCTCCTATTATGTCAAATTTCGATATTCCATCAATATCAGATAATCTATCTTTAAACTGTTCTCCAAAAGAAGCTAATTGTTCATAAGTATAATTATCTCCCGATAGACTTATTATGATGCCTGCTGTTTCTGTAAGATCTGTATCAATAATACTGTCAAGAGCACCACTCGGAAGTTCGCTTCTTGCATCGGCTACAGCATTCCTTACATCTTGCATTGCCTTATCTGCGTCTGTACCGGTTTCAAAGGCAACCACTATAATAGATAAACCTTCCTTAGATGTTGATTCTGCATAGTCATATCCATCTAAGTCATATAATTCATCCTCTATTTTCTTAGTTATTAAATCATTTACATCCTTTGCTGAAGCTCCTGGATATGGAGTAATAATCATAGCAAAGGGAGCTGCTACATCAGGACTCTCCTGTCTTGGTAATACATAATAGGCATAGGCTCCTAAGAATGCAATTATTATAGCTAAGAATAGGACAACCTTCCTTTCATCTATCAATTTTCTTATTAATTTGTTCACTTCAGCTCCCTCCTACTCTTGTATATTTACCTTAGAGCCATCAATTAAATTTTTCATTCCACTTACAACAAGTAATTCTCCAGATTTTACTCCCTTTACCATAATCTTATCTTCATAAATTTCCCCAAGTTCAACTATTCTCTTGAAGGCTCTATCCCCTTGAACAATATATACATAATCTTCTCCATCAGACATGATAGCCGATATAGGAATCCAAATTCCTCTTTCTTTCCCTATATCAAATACTACCTTAGCAATTGAACCCAATCTAAAGTTTTTATCTTTTATTGTAACTTCGGCATTATATGTTCTTGTAGTTTCATCAGGAGCTTCAGCTATATTAGTTACTACTCCATTAGCTTTTTCTCCTTCAACATCTATAACAGCTTCTGTTCCAATTTTTATCTTTTTAAGATCTCTTTGAGCTATCCCCACATTTATTATTTGAATAGAACTTCTTACACTAACAACAGGATATCCTTGAGGAACAAGTTCTCCTTCTTCGTAATAGGTATCTATTACACTTCCATCTTGATTTGCATAAATAGTTGCATCTTCAAGCAAGCTTAACTTATATTCATAATCAGCCTTTGCAGCTTCAAATTGAGATTTAGCTTGATTATATGTAGTTTCTGCCGTATCCTTTTGAAGTTTTATCTGATCGTATTGGTCCTTCGATATGGTTCCTTCTTTATATAAGTTTTCCATCTTATTAAATAAATCTTTATAATAATTTAGTGAATCTTCAGCTTTTTTGATATTAAGTTTTGCTGTATCGAGATTTGATTTAGCAGCAGATATTTGAAAATTTAAATCCTGCATATCGAGCTGAACTAATTTATCTCCCTTCTTAACCTTATCACCCTTTTCTACAAAAACTTTTCCAAGCTTCCCAGTAGTTTTAAAACTATACTTAACTATTTCCTTAGAATCTACTGTACCTATATAGTTTAATGTTTCTTTGTTTTCACTCTCTTGTATTTCTATAACTTTAACTGCCCTTGCTCTTTCTTTCACTGCAGTTTCTTCTGCCTTTGTACATGCCGATAGTGGAAAAATCATGCTCACAATTAATAAAATTGCCAAAAGTCTTCTCATAAAAATTGCCCCTTTCCTATATATTTTTTAAATAATTTTCATAAAATTTAAACTTTTAACGAATGAAAATTCATTCATTTTTTAGAAAATCATTTTAAAGCATTTAAACAAATTTCTGTTATTCTCCTTACTTCCTTTTCTCCAAATTTTTCTTCATTATAATCTTCATTTATATTCATTGATATATAACTAAATGTAATAGTAAACAATACAAGCAGTATTTCATCTAATGTAGTTTTAGGATTTATTTCACCATTCTTAATTCCTATTTTCAGCACATCATTTAACAACTCTCTAACTCTTTTATCATTCTTCCTTCTTTTTTCAACTTGAAATTTCTGGTCAAAGATAAGTGTGCATAAAAATTTTGCAAGAATTGGATTAGTAATTGCTACATTAAATAATATACTCACAAAATTATAAATAATGTCTTCTGCTGTGCTTTTTTTGTTAATTGTTCCATGGAATATATTTTCAAACTTTTTAAAATTTGATTCTATCAAATCATCTATTAAATCGTTCTTACCATTATAGTATCTATATAAATATCCGGTAGATACTCCTGCTTTTTTAGCAATAGCTCCAATTGAAGCCCCACTATAATCATATTTTACTACTAAATCCATCGTAGCTTTTTTAATTCTCTCTAGTTTCGTTGGGTCTGTTATCCTAGCCATAATTTCCCCTCTTTAATGAACATTTATTTATTTATTATATTACGTCGTCTTTAAACTAAAGTCAACCTTTTTTAAATTTCAATAATGTAAAGTTATTGCAGAAATTAAAATCAAAATTCATTTCATAATATACAGTAATTTTACTTAAGAGTTCATAGAAAACTTTTAGACGGAAGAATCGTCTTCCGTCCAATTACATATTTATCACTGTTCTACCTACTCCAATAGAATCTTCAAATTTAGATATAGCCAAGTTGTATTCCAATATAGCCTTAGATAGTCCTAATCTTGCTTGTAAAAGAGATGTTTGAGCTTCTTGTACATCTGTAAGTATAGCAGTTCCAACATCGTATGACAATTGATACAATCTTAAAGCTTCCTTAGCCAATTCTACAGCTTTTTCTCCAGCCTTAATTTCTTCATATTTTTCTTTTATATTCAAATAATTGCTTCTTACTTCCATTTCTATATTCTTTTTAATATCATTCAAGTCCTTTAAAGCCTTTTCTAATTTAATTTTCTGATCCCTATACACATAAGTATTTTCAGTATACTGTTTTGCTGTTATATCCATATTAATTTTTTCTAACTCATATTTGAATTCTGCTGCTTTAATTTCATTTCTGTTGATTAAAGCCTTTGAAACAACATCAGCTATGCTGACTCCTTCAAATTCCTTATAGCCAAGTTCATCTATTAAATTAACCTTTGTCATTACATCATAACCAAGTTTTATATTAAACGCCATCTTAGCCTTTTTCAGCATATTTTCAGATGCAATGTAACTGTTTTCAGCCTTTTTCAAGTTGAGTTCACTGCTTATAACTTCCTGCTTAGTCACCAAACCTAACTCAAATTTTTGCTTAGTTTTTTTGTATATATCCTTAGCTATATCTAGATCTTCTTTATTTATTTCATTCATTTGTTCTAATTGAAGTAGTTCAAAATAGGATTTTTCTATGTCAGCTTTTAAATTTTCAACTGTAGCTTCGTAGTTCCTCTTAGCATTTGCTAAGACAAAATCAGCATTAAGTTTTGGTAATTTATATACTAATAAATTACCAATTGTGCCTTCTCTTTTATAATTTGAATATAGCTTTTTATTATCTTTACCTGCACTTATAATTTGTTTACTTTTTACTTCTGCCTGTTCTAATGATAGCTCACTCTGCTTAATTGTTGGATTATCCTTTAATACAATTTCTATTGCTTTCTCTAATGTAAGGTCAATTCTATCCCCTTGAAATTCCATGCTGTCGATTATACTTGATTCTGCAGTAGTGGTAATTACAAAAGATATTAATAAAGTTAATAATAGTAAAATTAAGGATATATCCTTTTTCATAGTTTTCATCCTTTCTTTGTATTGACTGGCTAGTCAGGTTAATTTTATAATATAGTATTTATTACACAGTGTCAATAATAAATACATGTAAACTAAAAAAATCTCACGTACAGAAAAAGAAGGGGTTTTAACCCCTTCTTTGAATAAGAATTGTATTAACTTTATATTTTATTATTGGCTATCTTTAACTAAATTAGCATTTTGATCAAATGTAACTTTTACACCGTTGTCAGCTTCATAATCATTTAAGAATTTCTTAGTTTCACTGTCATTTAGATTTTTTTCATCTAAGTCGTACAACTTAACAACTTTAGCATATCCGTCTTTAACAGCTACTCTGATGTAATCTCCTTCATCAACATCGCTAAAGTCCATTACATCATCTTCTTCATAGTAAACAGTATCTGAAGAATCCTTAAATGTTACAAGTTTGCTACCATCTACATTAACAAGTCTTACATATTTACCATCAACATCATCAACTATACCAGTGTAAACTTTGAAATCATCAGTTACACCATATACGGCGCTAACAACATCTACAGTTCCGTCGCTATTTTCTGTGAATATTACAATATTTTCTTCACTTACAAGTTCATCATTTTCATCAACTTCATAAGTCACTGTATCTTCTCCTGGCAATACAACTTCAACGTATGGATCTCCGTCTTTAGTCCACTTATCTACTACATAACCAGCTATTTCATCATCAGACTGGATGTCTTCAATAAGAACTATAAGTTTAACAGCATCTCTATCGTCAAGTACGTAGATTATGTTATCATTTTCACCTTTGTCAGGCAATTTGCTATAATCTACAACTTCTACATCTGATACATCGTCAACTTTATCA
>JAALLO010000045.1_pt1 | contig 75255 bp, 68 predicted proteins | sample 7245941 | NCBI WGS metagenome assembly JAALLO01 (sample SAMN13049198, study PRJNA578106) | oil field metagenome | isolation source: filtered produced water from oil reservoir A2 | place: USA:offshore Texas | collected 2016 | reverse complement strand
TGGATGGAGTTATCCACCCGGGAACCACAGGATCTCCAAGCAGAGCATGAACACTGTATAACAGCCCATTTATAATAACCATGGACCATGCTAGTTCAAAGGATACTCCCAAAACTTCCGTAAGTATTGGTATTGCTCCCAGACAGGTTGCACACATTAAGATGGCTTGAAAAGCTTCTGACCATTCCCATTTATAATGTATAAATGGAAACCTTACTTTAAAAATTCCTGCAGGAATATAAGGTTGTTCCCCACCGTTTTTTCTCATCATATTACAATCCCCCTAGTTTAAAATTGTTTAAATCTTTTTTTAGCCTCTTCATGGAGCATATCTCTAAAACTTGGATGCGCAATTCTAATCAATTCTCTAGCTCTCTCTCTTAATGTCTTTCCTTTCAGGTCTGCTATTCCATACTCAGTTACTACGTACCTCACATCATTTCTTGAGGTTGTTACGGCAGCACCTTCATCAAGTATCGGTACTATCCTTGAAATCTTTCCCTTCGACGCTACAGATGGCATGGCAATAATAGATTTGCCACCTTTAGATAAAGAAGCCCCCCTCACAAAATCCACCTGACCACCTGTACCACTAAACTGTTTATATCCTATAGTTTCTGCAGCTACCTGTCCCATCAAATCTATTTGTATTGCTGAATTGATTGATACCATTCTGTGATTTTGTGCAATAACAATAGGATTGTTCACATAGTCAACGGGACATACCATAACGCTTGGATTATTATCAACATAATCATACAATCTTCTAGTTCCCATTAGAAATGTCACGACAGACTTACCTCTATGCAGCGTTTTTGCCTTATTAGTAATATTTCCGTTCTCTATTAACCCCAATATACCATCGGAAAGCATCTCCGAATGAATTCCCAAATCATTCTTTTCCTTTAAAAAAGATAGTACAGCGTCAGGTATTGCACCTATGCCCAGTTGAAGGGTAGCTCCGTCCTCTATCAGGCTTGCACAATGCTCCCCTATTTTTCTTTCTACATTACCAATTTTAGGAGCTGCCAGTTCTATCAACGGCTCCGATGCCTCAACGATATAATCTATATCCCTTATGTGAATAAAACATTCTCCTAATGTTCTCGGCATATAATCATTTACTTGGGCTATAACGATTTTAGCATTTTCTGCCGCTCCCTTAGTATAGTCACAGGAAATTCCAAAGCTGCAATACCCATGGTCATCAGGTTTAGATACTTGGATAAGTGCCACGTCTACTGGTAAAATTTTATCTTTAAACAAACTAGGAATTTCAAAGAAAAAGCTAGGTGTATAATCTCCTCTGCCTTCTGCAACCGCTTCTCTAGTACTTCCACCTAAGAAAAGACCATTATGTCTAAAATGCTTTTCCATATCCGGCTCCATATACTTTCCCTCACCCATGGCTACCATATGCACTATCTCTACATCTTCATATAATTTATAATTATCCACCATAGCCCTAACCAGTGTTTGAGGCTCACCTGATGCATGACCAATCACAACCCGATCCCCTGATTTAATATTTTTCACAGCCTGGCTTGCATCACATAACTTCTCTTTATATTCCTCTCTCCAATCCATTATTCCCTTTACCCTCCTAAATACTTCTTGGCAAGTTCAAGCATTTCTTCTGATAACCCCGTCTCAACTACAATCGTGTCTATATCTTTAAACTTAGATTTCAAAGTCGCCTTTACAATGTTTTCAATAGTATAGAAGGAATGGGGACAGGTACAACACTGTCCCATTAACCTCAATCTTAGATGTTTTTCCTTTTCTTTAAAATCTAAGATAACGATATCTCCACCGTCTGCTTGTAATTTCGGCCTGATATACCGATTTAAAACCTTTTGTATGTCATTGTACATATTATCAGTCCTCTATATCCAATAGGTCTTTAACTAATTTCTTTTTCATGTCTAAGTTTGACTGTCTGCTAATCATAATACGCTGTGCTTGGGGAGAACCGGCTCCATGCATTGATTCAGTACGATATCCTACTGCTGCAGTACCTAGAGTCATGTTCTCAATCAGTCTTAGCACTTTCATTCTATTAATGGTAGGCACACCTTCTACGCCTTTTAAATACTTTTCAATATATTTACCGATTTCAGGACTCTTTAGATCCTGCTCCGAAGGCATAGTAACAAACAATCCACCTGCTATATCCTCAGCCAATCTGGCTATTTCATAAGGAAATCTGGTAACATTTTGTTTACATATATTGGCTAATAGCATATCTATTTCGTAGTTTCCTGCTTCAGTCGGATGTCCTTCACTAGAACATGCTATTCCTGTACAGTAAAGGGTTTCATTAAGATGTATCATTTCAATTATTTTATCTTTTATATGGGATGCTTTTGGAACGCCATTATATTCCGCTATCAATGCGGCTGCGCCTATCAATACATCTCCAACTCCTACTTTACATCCTCCATAGCTCTGTCTGTGATATCCGGCAAATCTTTCAACCAATATTCCTGAAAAATCGTATTCCCCACACATGAAAATTCGCTCATTTGGTACAAAAACATTGTCAAATATAACAAGGGCCTCATGACCACCAAACTTAGGATTTCCTCTATCTAAAGTTCCTTCTTCAAGTTTTCTAGTATCACAGGATTGTCTTCCATATATTATCTTAATACCTGAAGTATCAGTCGGTACTGCAAAGGATACCGCATAGTCCTTATCTTCCTTTTTCATAGCTATTGTAGGCATAACCAGTACCTCATGTGAATTTACTATACCGGTTTGATGAACTTTGGCACCTCTGACAACTATACCATCATCTCTTTTCTCTACGATGCGAAGAAAGAGATCCGGATCAGCCTGTTTTGAAGGAGGAAGGCCGCGATCTCCTTTAGGATCAGTCATTGCGCCATCAACAACTAAATCTTCAGTTTGCACGTACTTTAAATACTCTACGAATCGGTCAAAGTATTCTGTACCATATTTTTTATCCATATCATATGTAGTACTGTACACAGCATTGAAGGCATCCATACCTACGCATCTTTGGAAACAGGAAGCCGTTTTTTGACCTAAAAGTCTCTGCATCTTAACTTTTTTTACTAAGTCTTCTTCACTTTGATGTAAATGAGTAAAACGATTGATTTTTTCTCCCGTTAAATTGGAGGTAGCTGTCATCAGGTCTTCATATTGTGGATCTTGTGCTAATTCATAGGTCATTTTTACAGAATTTAAAGAAGGACGAATTATTGGATGATCTATAGGTTCTTCTACTCTCTCTCCAAACAAATAAACTTCCATTTTCATTTTTCTTAAGCTTTCTAAATATTCCTCTGGACTTTTTAAAGGCATATTCTTCACTCCTCTATTTATAGAATTATTTCATGGATATAATATTGCAAATAGCATGCCAACAACTCATTAAGGTGAATTTGCCACTTTTTTCACAGCTTTCTAAACAAAATCCCCACGTGTTTTGCAAACTTGCAAAACACGTGGGGATTGCTTATTGCATTTTTGCAAAGTTTTGCAAAAATGCAATACCATTAATTATTTCAATTTTCTTGTGACTGTTGCGGGATCCACATTTAAATATTCAGCTGCCTTTCGCCGTGATCCTTGCTTTTCAATTGCTCTAAGTATAAGTTTTTTTTGAAATTTTTCAGTTGCTTCCTTTAACCCCATTCCTTCGTATTCATTTTCAAGGATGTCAACGACTCTATTTTCTTTTCTATTAGTTATATATCCGGGTAGTGTAGACTCATCAATCTTGTTATCTTGAGATACGATTACAAGTCTCTCAACCAAATTTCTCAATTCCCTTACATTCCCCGGCCAGGAATATTCCATAAGGGAATCTAATGCTGACGTGGTAAAATATTTATTCATATTGTACTTGCTATTATACTCATTCAAAAAGTTAAGGCATAGAGGAATTATGTCATCTCTTCTCTCTCTAAGTGGTGGGATTACAATAGGAATTATATTAAGTCTGTAATATAAATCTTCTCTAAATAATCCTTTATTGACCATTTCTTTTAAGTCCTGATTACATGCAGCAATTATCCGAACATTTATAGGTATAGGTTCTTCTCCCCCAATACGTGTAACTACATTATCTTCAAGAACTTTTAAAAGTTTTACCTGCATATCTAGATTGAGTTCTGATATTTCATCTAGAAATAGGGTAGAATTGTTTGCAAGTTCAAACACTCCCATTTTCCCGCTTTTTAATGCACCCGTAAAAGAACCCCTCTCATACCCGAAAAGCTCCGACTCCATCAGATTCCTTGGAATCGCACCACAATTTACTTGTATAAATTTTTTATGTGCTCTTGGGCTATTTTTATGAATAAGCTTAGCAATTAGTCCCTTTCCAGCGCCAGTTTCTCCCATTAGTAAAACCGTTGTATTTACCTTTGCCACCTTTAATGCAGTCATAACCGTTTGCAGCATATTTCTATCCTTAACTATAATCTCTGGAACATCTATAATCTGATTCTTCATATTTTCGAGCTCAGATCTATACTTTTCATTCAAAGCTTCTGTCACAGATAATTTTTTTTGTAGCTCTACTAGGTCAGAAATATCCCTTACATTAGTAACTATAAACTCTCTTTTACCATTGCAGTCATATACAGGAGTACTGGTTATTAAAATTTCCTTTCCCGATACTAATCTTTGCCTTAAAGTAACTTGTTTACCTGTTTCAATAGCTGCTAGAGAACCGGATTTGCTGTAAAATCCCTCTTCAACCAGTTCTGTCATATTTTTCCCAATTACATCTTTTGCTCTGATTCCCGTTATACGTTCATATGCTTTATTTACTAAAATCGTTTTTGCATTTCCATCGGTAACGTATATACCATCATAGGATGAATCTATTATGGCTTCTAATCTCCTATTTAATTCTTTAAACTTGCCTATTTCCTCTACTATTGACTCATATTTGGAAACATCCTGAAAAATGGCAGTATACCCTTTTCTAGTCTGCTGCTCATAAATAGGTAAAATATCAAAGATAATGACTTTATTTTTAAATCGTATCTTATGAAAGGTTTCATCTGTGCTGCGCTTTATTTCATCAAGATTTTCTTTCGGAACATAATCATGAAAAAATTTGCCTACTAAACTATTTTTGTACTCTAAAATTTCCTGAGCTGTTTTGTTGGAAAAAGCAATCTTAAACTTATTATCGAATATAACAATGCCGTTAATAGAATTGTTTAAGATATACTCCATGACTTTTAAACCTATTTGCATTGTTATACCTCCATAGCTAGCACCTATCTGCGTTATAATATAAATATATATATCATTCTTTAATACTTCCATTATACCAGTTTTTCAAGAGATCTGGCAATTCAGATATAAAAGCAGAAGTTAAAATACATAACCTTTAAAGATAAGAAGATATAACAATCTTTGACTATTCATCATATTTTTATTACCCTTTAAATTTCTGTATTACTATATAACTTATGTAGTTTTAGCCCTAGCCCTATAATTAAATTTTTATGTGCATTCTTAATATCTAATTCCATAATACTTTCTATTTTCTTAAGCCTTTTATACAAGGTGTTTCTGTGGATATATAAATATTCCGCAGTCTTCAAAACATTATAGTTGTTCTCTATATAGCAACTCAATGTTCCTATGAGTTCGGTTCCATTATTCACATCATAATCCTTTAATTTTTTTATAGTATCCTCATATATTCTAATTATCTGGGGGTTGTTTAAAACCTCATTCAAAATATAATATATAATCAAATCATCAAATAATTGAATATTTTCTCCTTCAATTTTCGACCCTTTCTCAAGGCTAAATCTAGCTTCATCATAGGCAATTGACAATTTATCTAAGCTATCAAAGGTTTTACTTACACCTATTTTAAAACTGCAACCAGGAAATTTATACTCAAGCTCTTTCAGCAAATGTTGAAACCAAATTTTCCTATACATTTTTTCATTTAAATTATTAATACAAATAACACTATTATTATCATGAATTATATGGATTTCAACAGAATCTAACTTGCTTTTAATAAGGTCACGAATATTATTGAAATTAACTTCTAATTCATGCTTTGATTCTATTTCAATTATCCATATTACTCTTTTTAAATCATATGCAATATTATAGTAAGCGGCATCCCTCTTTAATTTCATCCTATTTGAAACCTCATTATCTATTATCGCCTTTAAAAAACTTTCTTTAGAATCGTATCTAAGGTAATCATGTGATTTTTCTAATATAATTCCAACTATTAAATAGGGGCACGACAACGAAGCTATCTTCAAATCAAGATTTTGATGATTATCTTTATTAATAATAATAAAAAGATAACCAATTACTTCTCCTTCAGTTTTCAAGGCTTTAACAAATACTTTGTAAGCATATTCTAAACATATAAAATCAACTGAAGTATCTATTGTGTTCTTTCTTTCATTTAAAAGAGTAATAATATTGGCTATTGGCAACACTTTCTGATTATTTAGTATACATTCTATTTTTTTGTTAGAAGAAAATACTACGAAAGGATTCTTTATATGTTTTTTCATTATATTAAAGATATCCTTTAAGCTATAATGATTGGAACTTAAACTAATTAATTCGTCATTAAATTTTTCAAGCCTAAAGTTTGTGAACTCACTTTCACCTAATATTTTACTAATAATTGGCCATGTCATATCGCTGTACCCTATGTGTATAGGTATTTCAAACAAGGGGAAGTTAAGCTCATTGGCCTTTTTGATGGCTTTTGCCGATATTTTTTTCAGGAATCTATCTGTTTTAATTCCCAGTCCAGCAGCTCCTTTTTCATTTAATGTTTCTATCCATGAAGTAAGATCACTGTTTTCTTTATATAGAAAATATGCCGTCGTTATTGCTAAATCTCCTTCTTTGGTCCAATAAACACCGTCAGGCACCTCCAAAATTTCTACATCCTTTACTTCTTTATTGAGTCCACCCTCTCCAGCCAATAGTTTAAATCCTTTAAAATCATTATTTAAGTTGAAAATATCTTTTACTTTCATAATTCCTCACCCAATGTGATTTTTACTTAAATCATACCATACAATCAAATGAAAAATAAAATTTTCTTTAAATTATCAAACCTCCAAATCGAAATTGGAGGTTTGATAATTATTATAGTGTACCTAGTTTTTTAGCTAGTTCAACCAGTTTTTCAGGATATACAACCTTACCCCTATCTAATATTTGCTTGCCATCTACCCATACCGATGAGTTTAGATTTATACCGTCACAGTGAGACGCTGCAGGAACGCCTCCTGGAATATCTGGAACCAATCTCGGTCCTATGTTGCCGATACCCCATTCAGTAGCTCCCCATACGCGTTCATCTTCAACGATATCTCCTGATAATCGGGCCCCTGGATTAAATCCATAGGAAATATGTGCTAACTGATACATATTTTCATCATCAAAGCTTTCCAGCCATTTTCTAAATTGTTCAGCCTGCATTCCACCTTCAATTTTAACTACTCTACCCTTTTCTATTGTTAATTTAACAGGCTCTTCCAAATGTCCGCATGGTGGAGTTAATGTTCCGTCAATAACCATAGTCCCATTGATTGTTTCTAACTTAGGAGTCCAACTAACTTGTCCTGGAAGCATTTCATATGTCCCTTTAGGTACAATTCCCGAATGGTTAATAAATTCTCTGTCAGGATGATTTTCAAATTCGAGATCAGTTCCGGCGGGAGTAGTTACTCTGATGTGTTTACCGCTACTCGTAATTTCAGTAACCAAATCTAAAAACTCCCTCAGCAACAGAATATCTACTCGACCTATTGTCCTAATCATCATATCGGGATTCATTCCAACAAGATTTATATATCTAATATCTTTATTGGATGCCATAGTCTTGTCAAAGGTAGTAGAATATAGTAACCATTGTTGATTTATTTCTATCCAAACATCACAGTTTGACAATGCCCCAACAAGACTGTCTTCCGGGAGCATCGAATCTGCTGCTTTACCTACACCCAAAGGAGTAGGCGTCCAGATTGTCATGGGTTTTGCCCCTGCAGCAAAAGCAGCTGCTGCGATTGTATTTGCTACTGCTTGATTTGAGCTTGTATCAGCAGTCACACAAACTATTTCTCCCTCCTGGACCCCTAATATTTCATTAATCAGTCTTTGAGCTGCATGAAATAACTCGAATTCGTACTGTACCATAATAAACCTCCCATTCTTATTTCTATTTCTTAAAATGTTAAGGCATAAGATACTAACCTAGTACCTTATGCCAACAAAAACTTTATTTTTTACCAAGTTTTAATGTTGAAGTAAAGAAGCTGTAAATAGCTGCTCCAGCAATCGCCCCTGCACCTAGAACGTATAGTGCACTCTGTCCTTCTTCTTTATATTTCTTTATAATGACATATCTTATAGTTAATCCCACAATTACTGTTATACCAGCTATTGGATAGTTGATTAGCAAACCTGTAGCAAATAATACTCCTAACTGTCTAGATGGCCCACCTAAAAATTGAACAATAGCTCCAGGAATAGCCCATATCAACAAACTCTTAGCTACCGCCATGCTTGCACCGGCTTCTATTGTGGCAACATAAACTCTATCAACGGGTGGGAAAAGGTCTTGAGCAAAGTAGAATTTATGAACAGCTGCAACAATTATAATAGCTACTACAAAACTGATAACCTCCGCTATATATTGCTGCTTTCTTCCGTATTTTTCAAATTCGGCATCTTTACCTCTACCTCTTAAAATCCAACCTGCTTTAAGATCATAAGCCATATCCGCAAATGCCGGACCTGTAGAAGCAGTAAATCCTACAAGTAATGCTAAAGCTAAGGGAGGAAATCCAATCAGCATACCTATTACCAAAAATATAAGAGCTGTTGCAAACGCTGGAAACCATCCTGAATGCATTGCGGATATACCCACGATTAATTCTGATGCGATTGCAGCAAAGGCAGCAAATATAACCCATAAAATCAGCATTCCAATTGACATTTCAGTAGCTATACCACCTATTATTGCAATGATCAATGCTATAGCTAAATAAACACCATATCCTCTACCCAACCCCTTTCTCATTTCCTTAATCGATCTTGTAAAACCTGCAGGTGTATCTCCGTTATTTTCTGAGTTTGAAGTAACGATTCTGATAATTTGTATTAAAGCTACTAAACCTGCACCAATCATTACTCCATGTGGTATATACATTCCGTTTATATCTAGTCCAAAATACTTAGGAACATATCCCCTTACTATTAAACCAATTCCAAAAGCTAATAGTGCAAATATATTACCTATCCATGTAACACCAAATACATCTGTTGGAATACCAAAATATTTCCCTATAACTCCACCAATCATTCCATATATTAGTAGTAATCCTTTTTTACCTTTTTCAGCAGCTGCCAAGATTGCTTCTGCTGCCGCTATTCCCGGAGGCCATGCAGCTTCTGCAGGAAATGCCTCAGTATCAAAACTGAAATAAAGTATCGTAGCATCTGTAACAACTGCTAATCCTACACCAATTAACATAGGTAGTACCAGTTCCGGTTTTCCCATAAGATATGGTATACCTATGGGCAGCAGCATTCCATTTGCAGCTGAAAATGTAGCTCCTGAGATTGCTGTCTGTACTAGATTCTGACTGTTTAAATCCTTAAAATTGTTAAAAAATTTGATAGGTATCCTGGCTATAAGTATTGCAATAAGTGCTCCGACAATGGAAGTATTAGTTGTAATACCTAATCTTGTAATAAGTTCCAGTCCCATTATTGCACCAAGTACAGCAACTACAATATTGAGTATAAGAATAGATGGCTGTAGTGCAGAAGGACCTTTTGAAGAAAAATTCTCACTTGATTTTGCCATGTATACTCCCCCTTTTTATTTTTTAGGAAATCTAAATATAAATATAGATAGACAACTCTAAGATTCAATTTATATTACTCTAGGGATTTTGAGGTTTCCTTCTGAGTGATTTTGAAACATTTGTTGCTACTTCTGTCTTCTTTTATTTAAAGAGGGTAAATCTTCACATGAACCAGAAGAATTCTCAAAATCCTAATAAATTTAACCTTGAGCTTTGTTATCTATATCAATCATCCAATCAGTTCATTAACTACTCTAGCAATCAAAGTCCTAGGTAATATAACCATTTTTCCTGATTCTTCCATAACAATTTTTTTCATACTCTGAGAATATCCCATACAGTCTAAAACTATATAGTCTATATCCTCGTCTTTAAATTTACTTGCAACCTCTCTAATTTTTTCTATATCCTTATAAGGTGAGGCCGCTTCAACCTTTAGATTTACTCCTACCTTACTCCACCATTCCTTCATCTGTTTTATTTGCTCTTTCTCAGGCACTATAGCACCTATTTTTTTACCATCTGATAAATTTGATACAGTCGAATGTAAGATTCTCTGAGGTATAAGTAAGGGTTTATTATGTTTAAACTTTAAAAACTTTCCTGTACATAGTATCAGTACAATATCTACTTCTTTTTCTAATTCATCAATACAGGTTTGCATTTCTTCCAAAATTTTCTGTTCGCTTAATATAACCTGCTTCCCATCTCTCATTCTTGATACGAGTATATTTTCATTTTCCTTTGGGCTAAACTTTTCTAGAACATCCTGATATGAATATTTATCCAGTACTCCCTTTTCACTTATCAAAATGTATTTACTTAATAAAGCTGCTATATCATCAGTAAGGTCTTTTCTTGGTGACTGCCCAATTGTTATGATTCCTAGCTTTGCTTTTTTTCTATCTTTTAGTTGTCTTTTCTTGTAGCTGCATCCCTCATGGCGCCCGCAGGATTCACAAAAGGCCTCACATTCTTGAAGAGAAATCATTTCCCCGGAAATTTTGTTTTCATTTGTTTTAATATTTTTTATTGTTTCTATTATTTTATTTATTTCTTCATCTTCTCCCCATATCTCTAAAGTAGTACTTCCCTTAGCTTCATATAGTCCTCCTGCACCAATTACTTGACAATTGACATCAGCTAGCAATTGTATGGCTTCAACCTCTGTTATCAACTCACCGTATATAGGAAACATTCCAACTCCCATTCCTGTAGAAAAAACTTTATCCTTTCTACTAGAATTTTTTATTACTTCGTTAATATTACCTGGTATAAGCTTTTCAAGGCCCGCTGCTATTATTACATTTACTCTCTCTGTATATATAAGTGCCATACTTTGCCCTACATTTCCTCCTCCAGGACTTCCTGCCATCATGGCAGCATTCCCAAAGACATCTATTGCATTGGCTCCAATGATCACCAAGTCATTTTCGGTTAAATTATTGAATTCTTCATTTAGGCTATTATCGATATTTCTTATTTTGTTTTTTTCTATTAGGATAGTATGAGGACAGTCTGAGTTTATAAGACTAGATACAGTACCTCTTTCTGAGATTCGACCGGATATTCTTAAAGGTATTCCGATAATCTTTTCACTTATTTTTGAAATTGTTGTGCCACCCTTTAGTATAACCTTTCCACTTTTTAAACTAGTTTTAAGCTTTTTATGCTCTAATATGGCTCTAGCAATCAACTCCTTTGATTCTTCCACTAAAAGGGTAACTTGTATCTTTTTCATTTTATTGCTCTCCTTTAGTTTGGAATCTCTTCATATCTCCATACAGCTTTAAAATTAATTCATATTCCTTTTCATCGTAAAATTTACATTTCTTTTCTCCAAAGTCTTTAGCTACTTCAACTACAAATCTTGCTGTCATTTCTACGTCTGTAAGATGGGTTGCTCCAGTAGCACAACCTGCAACCGGTACCTCAGTGGTTATAGCAACGCCTACTACAGGAGCCTTAGCAACAACGGCTGGTTGTAATATGCTATTTAAATGATAAAGTCCATTTCCGTAGGGCGTTATGTCCTGCTGAGATATGGGAAATACATAGGGCAATCTTCCGCTTGTCCTCATCATAATTTCAAGCAAATCATCGCTTACCTTTAGGATGTATCCTTCTTTCACAGTGCTGGAAATAGCAAATCCCCTGGTGTTTATAATTTTGTTGCCCTTTGTAGTGTCGATAGATAAAATAGCATCCATTTGGTCTGTTATTTCCATTTTGTTCATTGTTTCAATATCTACTGGTGAATCCATGAATCTAACGGGAAAATGTTCTCTAGTAGGAGCATTAGGACAAATATGAGTTGTAATTACTACATCTCCCTTTAGGGTGTCTCCATTTTTGTTCATATCTATCAGCTTTAATGCTGCAGATAATACTGTAAGGGCGCCGTCTCCATCTGATACAAATCCAACAACTTCTGGCCTTGCCCCAAGACCTCCAAGCCTTCCTATAATCCCCAAGGTTGGAGCATCTCCACCTATACTTTTACCTTCACTACCTTTGATTGTTACTTTTATAAAATCTGTACTTCCCTTATCGCCAGTTACAGTTTCAGTCACTACACTTTCTGCTCCTCTGCTTCTTAAAAACTCTTCTATTTGTTTACCACTTGCATTTGGACTATCTAATAACTCATACATCTCCATAACCTGTTTAAGCATTGTGCACCGTCTCCTCTCTAAAATGCATATTTTATAATCTCTTTCTCTAGAACCTCTTCAACCTTTTGAAAAAGTTTTTTATCAAACATTCCTTGACCAAGTTTTAATTTACCTCTGTCCACTTTTACAACTATAATTTCATCCTTCTCTTTTAGTTCAGCACTTGTTAGAACCCTTCCAGTTTTACTATCTAAAGTAACTATTAAGTCGGGAAAAGTAGCCAATCTTTCACCTTCATATTCCAATGTCATGTATTCGTTCCAGAAGGTAATTTCATAACCTCCATCTTGAGCTTCGACTGCTACAAATCCTACATCAAATCCTCCCTGGGTTCTGATTTCATATTTCTTTACTATTCCTCTTACTATTACTTCTAATGAAATCATTTCCGACAACTCTTTCAATACAGCTTCCATATCTTTTTTATGCTTGAGAAATACTTTTCCAATATCTATAGCTTGTTTAAGACCTCCTATAGCTGCATTGTTCTCTAGATATTCTGCCTTTACAGGATTTCTAAGGACAGTTACCAATCCACCTGCTTCAACTGCCGCATGTCTTACTACTGATGATGTTGCATTTAGACTTCCTTTCGCTATTACTTCTATCTCTTTTCCTAGATTTGGATTTCCTCCTATAGCTATTTGTATAGTCTTATATCCTTTTATTTGACTTAACCCCATACTTCCCATGGAAGCCGTTGGATGGGCCCTGCCGTTGCAAGGAGCATCTATTAGAGGTATACCGGCCATTGCAGATACTATCCATCCATTTGTAGTTGAATGTCCCCCATTTTCATTGGTAATTATTCCGCCTATTTCTCCATCAAGTAAATCCCTATACATTTCATATGCCTTCTTACACTGCTCAGCAGAAACAAACTTTTCTATCGCGGCCGGTGAACCTACTGCTGATGCCGTAATTACTATATCGTCTCTGTTTATATGATCATAGGAAACTAATGTTAATTCTCCTAATTTTAAAGCTTCTTCAGCAGCTCGCATTCCTTCCTTGGATGAACCGCCACCGCCCCCTCCAAGGAATAGTCCCCCTAATACAGCCGCCTCTGCAATTTCTTCAGTAATTTTAATATTGTAACTTTCCATAAATATCACCTACTAAAAAAAGTATTTATACTTACATATGCTGTTCATTACTAAAGCCTCTGAAAATACAGGATCAATGACAGGTATACCTATATTGTCATTTAAATATTTTGCTACTCCTATGGTGGATAATCCTGTACATGCTAAGATTATAGTATCAACACCTGCTTCTTCTAGTTTCTTTGCTGCCTCAATTACGGATTTTTTTCCTTCTTCCGTTAATAAGTCATTTGTATTGTTAACTTTTACAGGTTTAGCAGATTTCACCAGTTTATCGCCCAGTATTTTCTTTACAGCTTCCGGTGCCTCTTCTCTTATTCCCAATACCCCTATCTTATCTCCAAAGTTTAAACTATAACTTGCTACAGAATGTCCCGCTCCAACTATTGGTATATCAAGTTCCTGATTCAATACTTCCACAGCGGGATCGCCGGCACAGCTTACTATTATTCCGTCATACTGACTCTGTATCTGTTTTACTATATCGATAATCTTTTCAGTTGCAATTTCATGGCTGATGTCATCATATACACCATTGTATTGGTCAGGTATGCAATATGATTCTGTAATTAAGTTGGGAAAGTATTTTTCAATAAGTTTTCCATGTAAATTCAGTTTTTCTTCTTCTATAGTAACTACTCGTATTACTGCAATCTTGTGCTGTTCCATGGCTTCTCTCCTCCATCTTTTATTTTTTAATTATTTCAGAATTTTTTGTGTTGTTTGAATATTATCATATTTTCTTGTGTTCATGGGAATACTATATTGTTATATTAATATGCAAAGTGCACACTGAATTTTTGCATTAATAAAAGAGCATACCTTGTTGCATGCTCTTAATAGCAATATTTTATAAAATTTTTAACTATTCTTTTTAATTTAACCTCTTGTGCTAGATACTCTAACAGTATAGTTTTAAATATCCTTCAATGTTTCCTCTGAAGTGACTTTAAAGAGCTGTTTTTACCTCTAATCTTTTCTATTAAAACAGCTCTTCTATGAAGCCCGAAGAGGATTTTTGAAGGATATCTATAAGGACCTAGCGAGGCAAGTTAATTTAACTACTTGTCTGACAGTTTCCCTAACACTCTTATAGTTACTAAAGTTACTAGTCTCCTTGCGACTACCTAGACTGGACTTCCACCAGTAAGCAAATTATAGCTTTGCTAGGCACGCTCCTAAAAAAAATAGATGTAAATTTTAGAATAAAATTTACATCTATTAGAAACTTTATGTTTTGGAATTATTTTTTCTAATAAGCCTATTACATCTTCTTTACCTCGTATATATTCTTATCCTTTGTTTAATTATTTAATATACATGTCGATGATTTCTTGGTCAATATTATAGAATGACTGTAAATGTTTGCAGACTACAACTTTAATCTTTTCAAAGTCGCGATTATACAAAGCTTCAACAATGTCTTTATGGTTTTGAATCTGCGCAATACTGTCCTCAACACTCGTATACTTCGATATTTGAATAAGATGTATCAACAGATATAGCTTTTTCTGGTTCTGAATTAAAAATTTATTTCCGCCGATTTCTGCAATCTGAAGATGGAATTCTGAATCGAACGCTATACGCTCATAAATGTTCCCACTTTTGGCTCCGATTTCACACTTTTCCGCCAACTGGCGCAACAGGGCAAAATCGGCATTGGAGCCATGCATTATTGCTAACTGGCAGGAAAGTAAATCCTGAGATAAACGAACCACACCAATCTGTTTAACAGCCTCTTCATCATAATAAGCCACTTCTGAAAATCGTCTAGGATAAATGTTCACTAGTCCCTCATTAGCCAGCTTCCGTAACGCCTCTCGCACGGGCGTCCTGCTGCCATTAACAAAATTTGCAAGCTTTTCCTCTGGTATACGCTCGCCCGGCTTTATTTCAAGGTGCAGAATCATCCGTTTAATCTGTTCGTACACTTTTTTGCTCAAATTACTGCTACTATCATTTCTTTTTTTCATTTTATTCCCTCTTTGTTAATTTGTTCAGATATCTATTCTAATCTTATATTTTATACTATTTCTTATAAAAAATCAAACCAGAGGATTATTGTATTCTTGCTGACTTAAACGCTTATAGCTTTCCAGTCTGTCTTTTGCATCCTGTTCCGCTTTTTTAAACAGTTCCTTGGCAGTATCAGGATACTGTTTAAGTAGGGATGCAAAACGAACTTCACTTAAAAGGAATTCCTCAAAGCTAGCTGTTGGGTCCTTGGAGTCCAAAATAAATGGGTTTTTTCCTTCTTTTTTCAACAATGGATTATATCGATATAATGACCAGTACCCAGCTTCTACAGCACGTTTTGCCTGTCTCTGGGATTTTCCCATACCGCCTTTGATACCATGATTAACACATGGCGAATACGCAATAATCAAAGATGGACCTGGATAAGCTTCTGCTTCGAGAATCGCCTTCAACGTCTGTGCCTTGTTCGCACCCATGGCAATCTGCGCCACATAAACATAACCATAGCTCATTGCCATCATACCAAGGTCTTTTTTCTTCGTATATTTTCCTGAAGCTGCAAATTTAGCAATAGCTGCTGTCGGTGTTGATTTCGATGACTGTCCACCAGTGTTTGAGTACACTTCAGTATCGAAAACTATTACATTGATATCTTCTCCGGAAGCAAGTACATGGTCTAAACCACCATACCCAATATCATAAGCCCAGCCATCTCCACCAAAAATCCAGTTCGATTGCTTAACGAAATAATCACGACGCTCGTAAATTTCCGCAAGTTCTGGAATATCACGATATTGTTCCAGCAACTTAGCTAGTTTATCTGCTCTTTCGCGTGTTCCTTCTGATTTTTCAAATCCGTCAAGCCACTGGTTCATTGCCTCTTCAAGTTCTTTATCGACACCCTTTTTGAGTACAGCCCTTACTTTATCAGCAACTGCCTTACGAACAGTCTTTGCACCTAGATACATACCGAATCCATACTCTGCATTATCCTCAAATAGCGAGAATCCCCAGGCAGGACCATGTCCCAAACGATTCTTTGTATAAGGAATAGATGGTGCTGAACCACCCCAAACAGTAGCACAACCAGCAGCATTAGAAATTACCATTCTGTCTCCGAAAAGTTGAGTAATCAATTTTGCATAAGGCGTTTCTCCGCAGCCGGCACATGCACCTGAAAACTCAAATAGTGGTTGCAGGAATTGGCTGCCCTTAACTGTTGCCTTTTGTTCTTTTGTAAGTTGTATAGGTTCAACACTTTTTGCAAACTCCCATAATTTCTCAAACTCTTCACGTTTTGGTGCAAGAGGTTTCATCTCAAGTGCTTTTTCCTTAGTAGGACAAACGTCAACGCAATTACCACAACCTGTACAGTCCAAAGCAGAAAATCCCATGTAAAATTGTTTTCCTTTAAACCCATTGGCAGCTTTGGTAATGATACCTACAGGAGCTGCTTTCACCTGTTCATCTGTCAATAACATAGGTCTCAACACTGAGTGTGGACATACAAATGCGCACTGATTACACTGAATACATTTTTGAGCATCCCAGTAGGGAACCTCGATAGCGATACCACGTTTCTCATATTGTGTAACACCCGTTGGATAGGTTCCATCTTCAATTCCATTGAATGCACTCACCGGTAATAAATCTCCCTTTTGACTATTCATTGGAATCACAATTTTCTCAACGAAATCAGGCAAATCGGTCTTAACTTCTACTTTTTCGTCCTGCTCATCCTTCCAGCTATCTGGAATTGTAATTTTAGTAATGGAAGTTATGCCGGCATCAATCGCCTTCCAGTTCATATCAACAACGTCTTGTCCCTGTCTACCATAGTTCTTTTCCACTGCTTGTTTTAGATATTTTATTGCCTCATCTAAAGGCATAACCTTCGCTAATTTGAAAAATGCTGCCTGCATGATCATATTGATACGATTGCCGAGGCCTAAGCTTTTAGCAATTTCAACTGCATTAATAGTGTAAAATTCAACATTTTTTTCTGCCATCTGACGTTTCAGTGATGCAGGCAGTTCCTTTTCCAATTCTTCTGGACTCCAGACACAATTAAGCAGGAATATACCTCCCTCTTTAACACCATCAAGCAAATCGTACTTTTGTACATAGGCCTGATTATGGCAAGCGATAAAGTCTGCCATGTTAATCAGATAAGGTGCCATAATTGGAGCATCTCCAAATCGTAAATGAGAAACCGTTAAACCACCTGATTTTTTAGAATCATAAGCAAAGTATGCCTGTACATACTTGTCAGTATGGTCACCGATGATTTTTACAGCAGATTTATTTGCACTTACTGTACCATCTGAGCCAAGTCCCCAGAATTTACATGCTATCGTTCCCTTAGGTGTCGGATTAAATTTTTTCTCATATGCTGGAAGTGATTTATATGTAACGTCATCAACAATACCAACGGTAAATCCATCACGTGGCTCCTCTTGCTCAAGATTAGTAAATACTTCCATGACATTTGCAGGTGTAAAATCCTTAGAACCAAGACCGTAACGTCCTCCAACAATCAATGGAGCATCTTCTTTTCCAAAGAATGCATTTCTAACATCCAAATAAAGGGGTTCACCTTCAGCACCAGGTTCTTTGGTACGATCTAATACAGCAATACGTTTTACCGTTTTAGGTAATGCATTAAACATATGTTCTGCAAAGAATGGACGATAAAGATGAACTTCCAACAGACCATAATTTGCGCCTTGTGCGTTAAAGTATTCAATTGTTTCTCTGATTACATCACATCCAGATCCCATCGCGATAATAACCTTATCTGCTGTCGGAGACCCATAGTAGTTAAACAGCTTATAATCACGTCCTGTTAATTTATTTATTTCGTCCATATAGTGTTGGAATACTTCTGGCAACGGCTCATAGAATTTGTTGACTGCTTCACGAGTTTGGAAAAAGATATCCGGGTTTTGGGTTGTACCACGAAGTACTGGATGATCAGGGTTAAGAGAGCGTGCACGAAACTCATTCACAGCATCCATATCAACTAATTTTGCAAGTTCATCGTATTCAAGCAGCTCAATCTTTTGCATCTCGTGCGATGTTCTAAAACCATCAAAAAAGTGAAGTACAGGTATACGAGATTTAATCGCAACCAAATGTGCTACCGCTCCAAGATCCATGCATTGTTGTACACTGCTGGATGCCAATATAGCAAACCCTGTCTGACGTGTAGCCATAACATCTTGATGATCACCAAAGATGCTAAGGGCATTAGACGCTAACGAACGGGCACTAACATGAAATACGCCTGGAAGAAGTTCTCCTGCAATTTTATACATATTAGGTATCATTAATAATAAACCTTGTGATGCTGTATAAGTGGAGGCTAATGCGCCACCCTGAAGACAGCCATGTAATGCTCCTGCAGCACCTCCTTCTGACTGCATTTCTTTTACCACAACTGGCTGCCCGAAAATATTTTTTCTTCCTTGAGCAGACCATACATCAATTGATTCAGCCATCGGTGAAGATGGAGTAATAGGATAGATTACAGCTACTTCTGTAAATGCGTATGAAGCATACGCCGCTGCTGTGTTACCATCCATAGTTTGTTTTCTGCGCTTATTCATTTTACTATCATTCCTTTCCTTATGCATTATTAAAATTAATACACTTAGTATAAGTCATATAAAATTGTAATTGTATACCATTTAATAATATTGTATGCAATTAGTTGGATAATGTCAACTACTACTATAACCTTCACTAGGACTTTTTTTATTATAAAACTCCATAAAGTATTTAAAAAACTCAAGGTCTCAACAACAAACAATTTTTCCCGTTTTTATCAGATATGAATATTCCTCCAAAGCTCTCTTCTCCACTTCCATCAGCAACTAAAATATAAAGTTTCGTTATTTCGTCCAACCTCTTTAAAATCCCTTCTATTTTCCTATTTTGTGCCATATTTTTTTCTCGAATTATCTTTTCTAATAATATTGCATCGTCATAAGTTCCTGCAAAAGCAATACCCGGACCACCTGCTAAAGAAATCAAAAACAAACCTGGCATTACTTCTTCCATGTTACCTTTAGCAGATTCATGTTCTTCAAATGGGTTTCCTATAATCCCTCCTGTACTTTTCTGTACACCATGAATCCGTATGGAAGCTCCCACTATATTTATCCACTCAGGAGATAGGTGGGTAATCGCATTTGCCAAAATATAATCCACTAAAAATTCATCTTTTGACTGGCCAAGTTTAATTTTGCTAATTGCAGAATATGCTCGAATTGCTTCCTTTTTTTTTCCCTCAGGACAGATACCGCCGACTATTACGCTGTAACCGTCATTAGAAATCGTTTTCAACAAAAATGCTTCCCCATGAAACATATTTTTAGAATTTCTGTTTTCCATAAATTCACCTCAAAAGCTTTATTCCACTTGGTTATAAACGTAGTTTATTTAAATACCCATAACATTTCACTATTTTTTTCTGCAATACTATAAAGCAAGGTGCATATTTTCTACACCTTACTTTTTGCACCATATTGTGCCTTCACCGCTTCCATCATTTTCAAATTGATTTGTTTTAAATTTTTTTCATCTCGTTCATAAGCTTTCTTAAATGCTTCAATTGCCGCACGTGCTTCCTGGAATGGCCCAGGTACATTAATAACCATAGTATTTTTAATAGTACCGCACAAAAGCTTGCTCCACATGTGTCCATTTTTTCCATAAAGCTCAGAGGAATACTTTTCTTCTAACAGCAATTCTAAAGAGGAATGGGTAAAATCCTTTCCCAACGTGGTGCTATGTCTATGCCCCCCTCCAGAACCACCTATTAAAATAATTAAGTCTACATTTTCGTGAACATAGCGCTGTATGCAGTCCGTAATCAAGTTTTCTCTGTCAGCTACAGGTTCATTTCGGATAATATTACATCTACCGTTCATACTTAACAAAACCTGCATAATCATAGGACTATCCGTATCCAAAACAATCCCTGTCTTGATTTCATCACCTGTAGGGATAATAACAGCTTTATTTATCACAATTTTTGCCACCTTTCACCCATGCATCCATTTTCGATGTAGTCCGGTACTGAATTAATATCTACACTCTGAATCTTCTTAACAGAAGAAAGTTTTGTCAAATCGGAAACAGTAATTCCGTCTGCTAATGCAATAGCTTTAATTAAGCCACTCTTCTCCCTTAAAATATCTTCCTCTTCAACACCGTAAACATCCATTTCTAAAGAGTTACCTGTTACACCAATAATCCTGATTACACTTTTTAATTTGTCATTGATAATTTCTTCCAGTTGTTGAATGTTTAACCCTTTCACTTCTAATCCAGTAACTTTTACTACCGTTTTATCGACCTGTACTATAACTTTAGTATCGTCCTGCATCACAATCTCCCCATTTCTCTGTATTTGATACAATTTAACACTATTTGCCTTCGGTAAGCTTTTACATTGATCATATTCTAAAAAGTCATTTCAGTATCAATATAGATAGACAACTCTAAGATTTAATTTATATTTCTCTAGAGATTTTGAAGCATTTGTTGCTACTTCTGTCTTCTTTTATTTAAAGAGGGCAAATCTTCACATGAACCAGAAGAATTCTCAAAATCTTAATAAATTTAACCTTGAACTTTGTTATCTATAGTTTAAAGCACACCTTTATTTTTCATATAAAGTCCATTCTTTTTTATGTAATCAACTATTTTTTGGGGAAGCACTTCTTCAACATTTAATCCTTTAGAAATCCTGTTTCTTATTTCCGTAGAAGATATAGGCATAATAGGAATATCACAAATTCTTGTGATAGCTCCTTTACTCCTTAATAACTGTTCCATTTTTAATAACTGAGGGATTTCCTTTGTATTTCTAGGGGCAGTACACAATGTTGCAAGCCGAATAATTTTTTCAAATCCTACCCATTTTATTACAGATAGAAATGAATCGGAACCCATCATAAAATACAGACGGCTATTATTGTATTTACTAGAAATTTCATTTAGAGTGTCTACTGTGTAGCTTCTGCCTTCTCGCTTAAGTTCTATATCACAAACTTGAAAAAGACGGCTTTCTTCACAAGCAAGACGGCACATTTCATATCTGTGCTTCTCTTCTGTTATAGGAACCCCCACTTTATGTGGCGGCACGTTGGCAGGAATGATCAATATACGATCAAGCTCCAGCATATTTCCCATTTGCTTTGCCATATTCAAATGTCCATTATGAATGGGATTGAATGTACCTCCATAAATGCCTATCTTCTCCATATAATATTCCTTTCTTTTATTTTTCCTTCAATATTTGTAAAATTCTTTAATTCCATTACTACACTTTTCATTGCAATGACACTGAAACGAGAAACCATAATTTCTCGTTTCAGTGTTTATAATTTTACTATTTGTTAGATATTAAACATCAACGTACTTTACTTGCACAATATCAGATACATTATATTTACGAGGATTATCAATACCTGGAATGATTTCATCTGCTCTTGCAATAATTTCTTCTGGTGTTAATTCTTCTACTTCTTCATTCATCCATTCTTTTGTAAATCCAACACTTGCTAATTCTTTAAAGGAGGCTTCACTCATGTTATCGAAATCCGGCTTGATTTTCATATGTCTTGCTACGGAAAGAACCGCAGGGGAAGCACCAATATCCCTTCCTGGAATTACACCAGTTTGCAAAGCCTGGATGATATATTTTGCAAGAACTGACTTGTCGGCTGCGATACATGGAATATGGCTTTTAAGGAATTTCGCATATTCTCCAGAATTGTGTGCAGTTTCTCCACATTTGAACTGTCTATGAGGAACAATACGTCCATATTCTTCACCAACAACCATACCAATACCAACTGAAATAATCCAGCCCGTTCCACCAATTTCAACCTTACCATCTTTCATAATCTGAAGCTGTCCAGTGATAGGCAAAAGAATTTCTTCCATAGTAATATAGTGCATCATCTCAGTAGCAGAGTTATTGTTTCCTGCTCTTCCTGTCAGAACAGCATTGTGAATTGGAATTTTCTTTTTCTTAGGATCTGGCCCCATAATAAGTCTTCTATCGGGATAAGATTTCATCCACTGTTTTAAATGAGGTTCTTCCTTAATTAATTCTTCTGAGTAAGGGACCTCAACCATTTCAAGGTAGCCAAAATCTTTGTTGATTTTACCATAATCAGAAGCTGCCATACATGTCATAGATCCATCAATCATAACACCATCACTATTAGTTGTGGTAGCTGTCATGTCAAACATGTTAATACCGGCTGGTCCAGGAATAGTAGCTGCAACTTTTTCACATGCTTCACGCATAGAGATATTACAAGCTTTTACATCTGCATAATCAATAAATACGATTGATAATGGAACTAAAATTCCATCTAACATTCCTTCTGGAATAATTTTATATTTTAGTCTGCTCATTTTTATTCCACCTCTTTTAAATTTATATACTGATTAAGCCATTTTTTATGGAGTCCAAATAAAAACTAGTGATTTCCAATCGGCGGCCTTCTGTCATCAACATCTGGACAGTCATGCAACAAAATATCCTCTGTCGGATGAAGTATATTGATTGTTTCAAGGATTGCATGGGTAGGGTTTCCATTTTCATCAAATCCTCTTACAATTGCACTGTGCATTGATTCAGGAATACGAGGAATAATAGCAACTTCTACTTTATGCACATCTTCCATTTTAGCTAGCTCTTCTACCGCTTGCTCAATTCTCCCTGTCCTTAAAGACTGCATTTTTGCTGTTTTTAAATTTTCTAGACCAACAACTTTACATTCCTTACAAGTAGAACCTATTTTAGCCGCCGCTTCTTTCATCTTTCTAATGAAATCTGGTAGCTTAGTGTGCATTAATTTCATATAAAACACTCCTTATATAATTAATTTATTAGTCAATTTAAGACATATTCCCAGTAACTAAAATTACTACTTATAAGAAAAGAGTTTACTGGGAATTATATTAAGGATAGCATTGGCATATCCTTAAATGCTAATACCATATTACTAGTTGTCTTTAAATATATTTTAATAATGCAAGATATATAGTTTTACGTTCCCATTATTAATTTGAGAGGTCCCATAATAAGTGATGGGAATAAAATACAAAGTAACAAAATACTTATTTCCACTAGCAAAAACGGCAGAATTCCCTTAACTAATCGACCAAAATCAATTTTAGCAACACCGCATCCTACATATAAAACGGTTCCAACTGGTGGTGATATAAGACCTATACAAAGATTTAACGTCATAATAACTGCAAAGAAGTATGGATCGATGCCAGCTTGCTGTATAACAGGGAATAATACAGGTGCAAAAATAAGAATATTTGGTGTCAAATCCATAACCATACCAATTGCGAAAAGAAATGCATTTATTGTAAGTAACAATAGCATTGGCTTATCAATAAGTCCTCCCAATGCACCTGCCACTTGTGCAGGAACTTGTGCAGTTGTAATATAAAAACCTACAGCAGTGGCTGCAGCAACAATAAACATAACTGTTGCAGTACTTTTAGCTGCTGCAGAAAAAATATCACCAATTTGGTCAATATCCAATTCTTTATATACAAATCTACATACAATCAAAGCATATACTACTGCAAAAGCTCCAGCTTCTGTAGGTGTAAATATACCAAGTCTTATTCCTCCCACAATAAGTACGGGCATCATCAATGCTGGTAATGATTCTTTAAAAATCTTTCTTCTTTCCTCTTTTGTATACGTTATTGTATCGGTGTATCCATCAATTCTAACAACGAAAAACCATGCAATAAGCAATGCAATACCCAGTATAAGTCCAGGAATTATTCCAGCCATAAAAAGCCTAGTTATGGACAGATTTACGGATGTTCCCAAAACAATCATAGGTATACTTGGAGGTATGATAGGCGCTATTACTGCACCAGCACATATAAATCCAGCAGAACGTCCTAACTTATATCCTTTTGATTTCATAATCGGTATTAAAATCGCACCTAGTGCAGCAGCATCAGCAACAGCACTTCCTGACAGACCAGCAAATATAATGCTCGCTATAATGGCAGCATATCCCAATCCACCTCTCACTTTTCCTACCGACAAATTTGCAAATTCTACAATTCTAGCTGATAATCCTCCCTGAGACATTATTTCTCCAGCAAGCATAAAAAACGGAATAGCCATTAACGGGAAACTATTAGTTCCTGTAACCATAGCTTGTGCAATAGCCAAAGGATCAAACTGCCCCATTACAAGCATTAGAACAATAGCACATAAAACTAACACTATAGCAATAGGGATCCCAAAAGTCATGAAGCCAAACAAAGTACCTAGAAAAGCAGCCATTTCCATAATTCTTATTCTCCCTTCGTCTCTTCTTTTAAAGTATTGTATGTATCATAAATAATAATACCAATTGAACCAGCAACCATAACCACAATACCACTTGCAATTATACCAAAGTTTATTCCTGTTGCTACTGTTTTGTAAGTTGACGCAGATATCGTATATTTTATTCCGCCAATTAGAACAATAATCATAGCAATTAATGAAATTATCTGGGCAATAACATAAAAAATACGTTTGGTCTTCCCTTTTAATTGGTCGATAACAATTGTAACTGCAACATGCTGCTTATCTTTGAATGCAGCAATTACTCCCAAGAATGTTGTCCACATGAAAAAGAATCGCGAATACTCCTCTGATACTGGTAAACTTGTTTTAAAAATATATCGCATTATTGCATTTATAAATACCAGAATAACCATCATTGATAAAGATAAAACCATAAATCTAGTAAAAAACTTATTTAAGATACTCTTAAAACTATTTTTTTCTTCCTTATTTATTGCCCTCTGCAAACTGGCTTTTTCTTCCATAATCATAACCTCCCAATAATTGACCATTAATTTAAACATACAGCCATAAAAATTATTTTTATAATAATGAATTGAAGTCATTATTGTTTAGCATAAAGTTACCTTCTTTTACAGGTAACTTTATGCTAATAAATTACTTACTTATTGTACAGCATCAACCATTTCTGCCCATTCTTTGCTGCCTGGATATGTTTTATAGAAGAATTCACGAGCTGGACCTTTTGCCTCTCTTATCTTAGCCTTGAATTGTTCGTCTGGAACAATAATCTTTACGCCTTCTTTCTTTAGTAATTCCTTTGCTTCTTTTTCTGCCTCTATGGAAATATCAAATGTATAGTCAATTGCTTCTTTTGCAGACTCGGTTACTATTTTTTGATATTCATCTGGAAGGCTCTGGAAGAACTTTTCGTTTATATACCAACCGTGTACAGTGAATATATGATTTGACTCAAGTATATAATCCTGAACTTCATAAAACTTACTTGTAGATATTGTAGCATATGGATTTTCCTGTCCATCAACAACATTTTGTTCCAATGCACTAAACAATTCAGTTAATGGTAATGCAACAGGGTTTGTACCTAGTGCCTTAGCAAGTTCTATATAAAAGGGAATATTAGGAACTCGCAAGCGTTTTCCCTTCAAGTCATCGAAACTACTAACTTCTTTATTAAATGACATAACTCTAAAGCTTCTTGGTGCAAATCCAAGAGCACGTATTCCATTCTTTTCAATCATACCTTCAACAAGCTTGTCAGTATATTTTGGATCAGTGAGTACTTTTCTTGCATGATCCCAATCTCTAAAAAGGAAAGGCATTTCTGGTGCAGCAACTAGTGGTTGAAGTTGTGCCATTACGCTACCTGGTGAAGCCATCTGTATAGTTCCTTGCCTTAAAGTATCCAAATATGTTGATGCTGCTCCTAGCTGAGCATTCGGATAAAGTTCTACTTTAATATTACCGTCCGACTTGGTTTCTATAAGTTCCTTTAATTTTTTCAGCCCAAGAGTTTCAGGGTCACTATCTGATAAAATACTAGCGATTTTCATTTTGTAAACTTTTCCTGTATCTCCTTGTTTTGTATCAGCAGGAGTGCTTTTCCCACAACCAGTCACAATTAATAAAACCATAAATAGAGCCACCAAGCTGCTTAATAATTTTCTCTTTTTCATAAAAAATCCCCCTTAAATTTTTATATGTATACCGACGAAATCCCTAACGCTGATTTAGCATTATGTCCACCTAATCCTAGACATAAACTTGCTAATTTGTCAAGCAAAGTAATTATTGAAATTCTTCACATTAGGATCAATTATTTTTACACTTATCCCCTCCTTTTCTAACTTATTAACAAAAGCAATTACTTTATTTAAATAATACAGATTTGCAACTAAAGTTGCATCACTCCCTTCTCTTACTGTATTTAATTTTCTAAAAGGCATTATAAATTGAGAATTTTATGAAATTTATCCTTTTGTTGCATATACTACTTTATGCTTAATAAATAAAACCAGTTTCTTTTCCTATTGATTCTGATATCGTTTTCCCGATAGCCACAGGAAATTTCTTAATGGAAGTTTTTTGTTTTTTATCTCCCTGGAATTTTGTTTTTAGAATAGCATAAATATACAGCTTGAATTTTGTATACTGTTTGTTATTATTGTATACAATTCTTTAAATAATGTCAACCCTTTACGCAACATTTTTCCAATTTGTAGTTTGAGCATAGTAATCTAACCATGCTATACTAGGGCAAGAGTTGGATACTGAATTTTTGCATTAATAAAAGAGCATACCTTGTTGCATGCTCTTAATAGCAATATTTTATAAAATTTTTAACTATTCTTTTTTTCTAAAACCTCTATAAAATCCTTCATGTACTCAGGCAGATCAGGCGGCCTCCTACTCGATACTATATGACCATCTACTATACTAGGTACATCAAGCCATACAGCTCCTGCATTCTCCATATCATCCTTTATACCTGGTGTACTCGTAACTTTTTTACCCTTTAGTATCTTTGCAGATATCAGCACCCACCCTGCGTGGCATATCTGTCCTATAGGTTTTTCGTTCTCATCCATATATTTTACAATATCTATTACCTCTTTGAATCTTCTAAGCTTATCCGGCGCCCATCCTCCTGGAACTAAAAGCGCGTCATACTGTGACGGGTCAATTTCTGTAAAGGCAAAATCAGACTGGGCCGGAACTCCATATTTGCCTATATATTTTTTATTTCCTTCATCTCCTACAATATGCACTGTTGCTCCCTCTTCTCTAAGTCGCAGGACAGGGTACCACAGTTCCAGATCCTCAAAGTCATCATGAATAAGTGCTATGATTTTCTTACCCTTTAGTTTCATATCAACATCTCCCCACAAAATATCTTGTTTTTACAAAACTTTATTCTTTCAAATTCTCAATAAACTTCACCAGCGCATCTACTGCCTGTTTTGCATCCTCTCCTTCAGCAGAAACTGTAACCTCACTATTATATGTAATCCCTACCGATAACAATGAAATAATACTTTTAGGATTAACGATTTTGTCATTTACTTTAAGTGTTATGTCCGATTTATATTTAGAAGCTATCTGTACAAACTGAGAAGCTGGTCTGGCATGTAATCCAGTTTCATTTTTTACAACCACTTTTTTTGTAAACAATGCTATAACCCCCTCTGGCTATAAAGTTATGTGTATTACTCCTTTACCTTAATCATGCTTTTACTCTGCTCTGCAACTGATTTGACCTCTTCAAGACTACTGCCCATAGATGCCTGAACTACTGCACCGATACTACCCTCAACTATAGGTGCATCTGCTATGAGAACTTTATTTCTTAAATCTTCGTCTAACAATTCAAGAGCCACCTCAGTACTCATAACTGCACTACCCATATCTACAAGAACTAAAACACCATCTCCATTATCGGCCCTTTTGATAGCCTCCATTATCTTCATGGCATCCGTTCCTATTCTCCCATCACCAGTTCCCCCGGCAGCTTCTATTTTTATATTCTCCCGGCCCATTTGGCTGCATAGTTCCACCACTCCCTGGGCAATCTTTTCACTATGGGACACTACTACAATTCCTATCATATTTTTAATCCTCCTGTTGATTTAGTGTATTGGCTACTGTCCTTAAAATCAAATAACTTGAGGTTGCACCTGGATCTTGATGGCCTATACTTCTGTCACCAAGATAACTTGCTCTCCCTTTAGTGGCTTTTATGGTTTTAGTATATTCTACTCCTTCCTTGGCAGCGTCAGCAGCCTCAATAAAGGCCTCTGATAGATCATCACCCTTTTCTAAAGAACCTTTTAGAGCCTCATATGCAGGAATAAGGGCATCCAGCATAGTTTTTTCTCCCCTTTGAGCTTTTCCCCTCATAACTATGCCCTTTATTGCTTCATCGAACATTTTTATAATATCTTCATTATCCAGCTCCATTTTTCCATTTACAGCCATTGAAGCCTTTAAAAAAGCTGTTCCATAGAGAGGCCCTGAAGCCCCACCTACAGTTGATATAAGTGTCATCGCAACTGTTTTCAATATAGTTCCACAGTCTTTATCCTTTACCGTATCCAATTTTTCGGAAACAGTCTTAAAACCCTTATTCATATTGATACCGTGATCGGCATCACCTATAGCTGCATCTAAGTCAGTAAGCAATTCTTTGTTTTCTTTTATTGTATCAGCTACATTTTTTAAAATTTCCACTAGCAAATCTCTAGTTATCATTGAGATCTCCTCCCTAATTCATAGTACCACATACAGAATATTAATTTGGGATAGATATATCTATCCCAAATTCTATAGTTGTTTAAATGCTGGTGTATCTGCTTTGTAATCTAGTAGTTCCTTAAGTTCTTCATCAAGCTTTAGTATGGATACAGAAAATCCCGCCATTTCCAAAGAGGTCATGTAATTGCCTACAATTGTCTTATAGGTTTTTATACCCTTTTCCTTTAGTATTTTATCAACTTCATTGTTGGCTATATACAGTTCCATTAACGGAGTTCCCCCCAGGCCATTTACTAAAACAGCTACTTCATCCTTTTCTACCAGCTCTATGTCTTCAAAGATTTTATCTAGTAAATCCTTTGTTATTTCCGCTGCGGTTTTTACTTTTTCCCTATGGGTTCCCGGTTCTCCGTGGATACCAAGGCCTACTTCCATCTCATCTTCACCCAACTGAAAACCAGGCTTACCTACTGCAGGTACTGTACAGGGAGTGAGTGACATGCCCATGGTCCTGACATTGGCGATAACCTTTTCAGCAATTCTTTTAACTTCTTCAAGGTCCATTCCCTTTTCAGCAGCAGCTCCTGCAATCTTATGAACCAATACGGTTCCTGCTATTCCCCTTCTACCTGTAGTGTATGTACTATTTTCAACGGCTACGTCATCATTTATAATAACATCTGCTACTTTAATGCCTTCCGCCTCAGCCAACTCTCCAGCCATTTGAAAGTTCATTACATCTCCGGTATAGTTCTTAATCACCAGTAATACTCCCTCTCCTCCATCTACTGCCTTAATTGCTTCAAAAATCTGATCCGGAGTTGGAGATGTAAATACTTCACCAGCCACAGCTCCATCAAGCATACCTTCTCCTACAAATCCTCCATGGGATGGCTCATGGCCACTTCCACCACCACTTACTAAGGCCACTTTACCTTTCACCGGGCTATTTGCTCTCACTAGTACATTGAGTCCTTCAAGTCTTTTTACATATTGTGGATGGGCCTTTACTATACCTTCAAGCATTTCGTTTACAACATTTTCCGGATTGTTAATAATTTTTTTCATTTCAATAATTCCCCCTTTAGATATTTTAAGTTATCGTGCTAATAAACCTGCAGTCTGTAATTATGTATAGCAATAATTATACCAATCAAAATCAAGACAGCTGATCTTAAGGCTAAGATTTAAGCTGGGGTTGAAATATTCTTGCTTGAAAAGATTTTAAAAAGTTTATAACAGTTTTTTTAAACTGCTTCAAGTAACAGGGGCTGATAAAAATTATCAAGCAAAGATAATTTTTATCAGCCCCTATCTCTACTTCAGTCCATATTTTCTTGCTTTTAAAGCCACGGTTCTATGGGTGATTCCCAATACTTTTCCAGCTTTATTAAATGATTTATGTTTTTCTAAGGCCAATTTTATTATTTGTCTTTCGTAGTCCTCCAGAGTCATTAAATCTCCATTTACTAAGTTTATAAGTTCTTGACTCTTGGACGTATTTCTAGCTTTAATGTAGCTTGGTAAACAGTCTTCCGTCAAAGTATTACCTTCACTTAGAGCTATTGCTCTCTCAATGATATTTTCAAGTTCTCTGATATTACCGGGCCAATCATAATTAGTAAAGCATTGTAACATTTCCGGCGAAATAGTCTTTGTTTCCATTTCTTCACGCTTACAGATTTTTTCTATAAAATGTTCAGCCAATAGTGGTATATCTCCTTTTCGTTCTCTTAGAGGAGGAAGTGTAATAGGAATAACATTTAATCTATAATATAAATCCTCTCTAAAATCACCTTTTTTCACCATTTGTTCCAAATTTTTGTTTGTGGCTGCTATCACTCTTACATTGACCTTTATTGTCTGAGTTCCTCCTACTTTCTCAAATTCTCTTTCCTGTAGCACCCTCAAAAGCTTTACCTGCATTTCTTTGCTTAGATCGCCTATTTCATCTAAAAAGATGGTTCCCTTATTGGCCAGCTCAAACTTCCCGATTTTTTCCCTTATTGCACCGGTAAAGGCCCCTTTTACATGGCCAAACAGTTCACTTTCCAAAAGATTTTCTGGAATTGCCGCACAGTTTAATCTTACGAAGGTTTCATTTTTTCTCGTGCTAGCCCTGGCAATGGCTTTAGCTAATAGTTCTTTACCTGTTCCACTTTCGCCATAAATAAGTACCGTCGATGATGTCCTAGCTGCCTTTGATGCAATGTGCAAAACATCCTTAAGTATACCACTCTCACCAATAATAATTCGAAAAGCTTCATCAATATTTTGCTTTCGATCAAGCTCTTCCTTAAAATATTTAATTTTGGCTTCAGCTTCATTAAGCTTCTGAACCATTGTATAAAGTTGTGTTTCTTCCTTAGATATTGAAACTACGCCCTTAAATACGTCGTTGATAAAAATGGGAGAAGCATTTGAAATTATTTTTACCCCTTCCTCCTCTTTTACTATCACTCCAAGGTGCTTCTTACCGGTTTTAATAACCTTGGCAATAGCAGAATTTGGAAGAACATCTTCAATATACTTCCCCTGTATTTCAGACTTGTTTACATTCCAGATTTTTTCAAATTCAGGATTAACATAGGTAATAATTCCCTTTTCGTCCACCATACATATTCCATCACTTGCATATCTAAGAATATTACCGAATCTTTCCTTAATTTCCATTACTGACTCCAACCTACCGGAAAGCCTTTCTATTTCACTAATATCCTGAAAGACTGCCACAGCTCCTATAATGTTATTATCAACTATAATAGGAGCTCGGTTAGTGATAATCGTAGTATTTCCTAGTTTTTGCTTATCATGAACTGATTTTTTTCCTGTTTTTAAAACTTCATGAAGCTTAGACCCTTCTAATACTTCATTTGCCTTTTTTCCTATTATTTCATTACTTGTGATACCAGTAATCCTTTCAGCGGCTTTATTGAATAGAATTATTCTGTTATCTTCATTTACTACAACTACACCATTTGTTATATTTTCGATTAACTTTTCACTTGTTAAGGTGTTTTTATCTAGTACCTTGTCAATCTCATCTAAATCTATTGTTTCAACATCAATTTTACCCCTTAAACACTTTTCCATCTCATAAACTGCTAACCTTGAATTTTCATTCCCCTCACTGCTTATTAGCACCCTATCTCCCATTTTTATTCCAAGATTAGTTAAAGCCAACATGCTTGCTATGGGAATTTTGTTTTCTCTTTTGTTTTTTTGAATAAACAGATTAACTCCATATTTTTTGTTAATCTTTGCTGCATTAAAGGCTACTATGGCAGCAGCTCTAGTATGCAGCCCCTTATGGCTATTAATAATAATTTCTTTCTCAAAATGCATTCTCTATTCACCTTCCGCCCACTGAAATTTGCAGTTTATGAAATTATCTTAATTTAATACTAATTTTACTAGATTCAGAATTATTTTTCAAATCCCCTGCCACCTTAACAAAAAAAGAGCATACCTGTGCATGCTCTATCAAAATCGTTTCTATATAGCTTTATTAGTACATTTTTGACAATAATTTATATTATTTCAACTCTTCCATATTAATACCTTTTTTCTTAGCTATATATTTAGGTATTAATGAAATCAGGAATAATATCACTCCTGCCGCAGCAAACTTAACCAGCAATCCCGTTGAAAAACCATTTGTTACTATTTCACCGGCCATATATGCGTAAATAAAGGCTCCCGGCGCCATACAAATCAATGATACTATGAAGTATGTTCCTAGTTTTATTTTAGTTAATCCGTAAGCATAATTCTGAAAAGAAAATGGGAACACGGGAACTAAACGAGTCAGTATTAAAAAGCTAGTTCCATTCTTTTCAACTCCATCATCAATTTTTTTAAACATTTCGTTTTGGCCAATCTTGCTTTCAATCATGCCTCTAGCTACATATTTAGCAACAAGGAATGCTGCAGTAGCACCAAGGGTTGCCCCTATCAATGAAACAACTCCACCTATTATTGGACCAAAAGCGATTCCCGCTACTATGGTAAGCATTGATCCTGGCAGCATAAATACACATGATGCAATAAAGACCAATATAAAAACAAGATATCCCCACACTCCAAATGATTTCAAGAAGGCCTGCATCGCCTGGACATCTTTAAGCTTACTAACTACTCCAGTTTTCCAAGCTATAAAAAATCCTAGTCCAATTACTAATGCGGCAATTATCAGTTTTCCTATATCTGACTTTTTCTTTTGATCAGCTTGCTTTGCCTTTGCCATTAAAAGCACCTCCATTCTAAATGAGGGGGAGGGTCTATGGACCACCCATCATTCTTATTACCTATTATTTTATTTCTCCAGTTTCTAATGGTAAATCCTCATTATAACTCCACTCAATCCATGATCCATCATAGTTCTTAACGTTTTTATATCCCAACAGCTTACTTAATACAAATGTAGTATGGGCAGAACGTACACCGGATTGACAGTAAGGTATAATAGTTTTATCTGGGGTTATTCCCTTAGCTTCATATATTTCCTTAAGCTCTTTAGCAGTCTTGAAGGTTGTGTCCTCTCCTTCTCCTACGTAAATAGCTTCCTTATACTCAATCCATATACTTGAAGGAATTCTTCCCTTTCTATAGGCACCGCTTTTTAAATCTTTTCCAGTAGCTTCTCCTATTGAACGAGTATCTAATATTACTACATTTGGATCATCGATAGCTGCCTTTACGTCCTCAAGAGTTGCTAGCTTACTCAAATCAGGTTCACCTTCAAACTTATATGTTGTAGCCTTAACTTCCGGTTTTTTAGTTGTAGTATCGAATCCTGATGCCTTCCAACCATTAATTCCTCCGTCTATTAAAGCCATTTTCTTGTGTCCAACCATTTCTAACTGCCAGAAGAATCTAGCTGCATCATAGTCTCCCTTTGCATCGTAAAGTAAAACCATAGTATCATTGTCAATTCCTAAATCTCCTAATAATTTCACAAACTTCTCAATGCTTGCCCTCATACCGCCAAATGGATATTCACCTTTATCGGCACTGTAATCATCTCTCCAAATATTTATAGCCTTAGGTATATGTCCTAATAAGTATTCTGGAGCTTTTCTAATATCAATAACTACTACTTTTTCATCAGATTCAATAAGCTGCTTTGCATCCTTTGCACTCATGATCACACTAGGATCTGCGTATTCATCATACTTGCTTTGCTGCTTTTCAAGTTCCTTATCTGTCTTTACATCTGGTGAACTGCATGCTGCAAAAGAAAATACTAATACTAGAGATAAAATTACTAATAATAACTTCTTCATTAATTTGCTCCTCCCTCTTGTAAATTTTTTAACTAAATAGTTTTTATTTTAAGGGAAAGATTTTTCTTTCCCTTAAAAACGAATCTTATCCCAATACTTTGTTAATATTTTTCTTTGACTTGTATCTATTAGCCCAAGCTTTTATAGGACTTCCCGGAACTCCCGGAAATTCAGATTTTGAATTCCATGGTCCCCCAAATATCAAGTCTAGTATATGAACTGCTTTCTTGCCGCCCTTTACCATAGATTCTCTACAGGCAGCACAATATGCTACTACATAATCTGACTCCATCTCTGAAGTCCTTCTTTTCATTACCCTTAGTGCTAAGTCGGGATTTGCAGGAACAACCATACCTCCAAAGCCACAGCATCTGGTAGTTTCCCTGGTATGAGGGGGTTCTTCATATTTATAACCCAGTTCATTAATAATCCATCTTATTCCCTCATGGATTGTAGCTCTATTTCTTGTAGGACATGAATCATGTATTGCAAATACTATATCGCTATTCTTTCCTATTCCCACGGATTCTTCCGGCAATCCTATTTTAGGTAATAATTCCCATAATGATATAACTTTTTGATTAGGACTATTTTCCGTCATAGTTAAAAAACATGATTGACAAGCAACTATAATTTCATCGGCACCCAATTTATCAACCTCAGCCTGAAACTGATCGTATCTTTCATGAAATTTATCTAGCTGACCTAAGGCCTTAGTTGGTTTTCCGCAACATTTTAATATGGCTCCTGTTCCTGGAAGCTTCTTTTGAAGGTATTCCAGTGTCTTTTTTACCGCTTCAGGATTATATGAGGGCAAGCTACAGCCAGGTACAAATACTCTTTTTGTCTTTTTACTCATTTTAAGACCTCCCTTTTTCCTTAACATCTGCCTCGTTATAACCATATTTAGCCGGTTTGGCAGTGTTAAATAGCTTTGAGAAACCTAAGGCCTGATGCATCTCTATGGCCTTATGACCCTTAATAGGTGATTTACCACCGTTTGCTTTTATCATCTGTTTTCTTATATCCATAAATCTGTCTTTCATTTCAAATTCCTTAGGACATACTAGAGTACATTGGCTGCACATGTTACATGAATAAGGAATTATCGGGTCTATCTCACCAGTCTTAAGTATGCTTTCAAACAATTCCTTCGGGCATTCACAGTAATCATTCAGCATTTCACATTCCTTCATACAGAGTTTACATTCACACGCTAAACATCTTGATGCTTCTTTTACCGCTTGTTCCTCTGTAAATCCTAAGTCAACCTCATCAAAATTCTTAATTCTTTCTTCAGGTTTTACTTTAGACGTTTCTATTCTAGGAAGATCAACGACATCCTCCTTAAGCTCTGTTTCAAGCCAAGTCTCATAGGTACCCTCGTACTGTCTATCTGCAAACATATCCTGACCCTTTAAGTATCTATCAACTGAAATAGCAGCCTTTCTTCCTTCAGCCATTGCTTCTATCGCTATAACTGATCTACCACTTGCATCTCCTGCTATAAATACTTTTTCTATTTTTGTTTGTAAAGTGGTAGGATCTGCCTTAAATCTTCCACCTCTTACAGTCTCAAGCTTTCCTTCGGGAACAAAGGAGTTATCTACAGCCTGGCCTACGGCAAATATAACATTGTCTACCTCTAAAGTTTCCTTGATATTTTCATCATATTGTGGATTAAACTTGCCGTCCTTATCAAATACTGATGTACACTTTTTAATCTGGAATCCAGCTACTTTACCGTCTTTACCTATTATCTGCTCTGGTCCGAAACCATCGTGAAGGATTACTCCTTCTTCCTCAGCCTCTTCAATCTCCCAATCATGGGCAGGCATTTCTGGTTTTGACTCTAAACATACCAAATGTACTTCTTCGGCTCCAACTCTTCTGGCACTTCTAGCAACGTCTATAGCAACGTTACCTCCACCTATTACTGCTATTTTCTTTCCTATATCGTATTTTCTTGTAAGACTTACCTCTCTTAAGAAATTAACTGCATCTAAAACTCCATCAAGGTCATGACCAGGAATGGGAATTACAACCCCTTTATGAGCTCCTACCGCTATCACTACTGCGTCATGCTTATCTTTAATTTCGTCAAAGGAGATATCCTTCCCAACTTCAACTCCCATTTTAAATTCAACACCTATCTTATTGAGAAGGCTATATTCATGATCAATAATATGTCTTGGCAGTCTGTACTCAGGTATTCCAACTCTCATCATGCCTCCAACCACTGGAAGTCTTTCATATATGGTTACCTTGTACCCTTTTCTTCTTAGGTCAAGAGCTGCCTGTGCTCCTGCAGGTCCTGCTCCGATCACAGCTACTGTTTTGCCATTTTCAGGTTCAATTTTTAAGTCCCAATCCTTTTCATCGTCATAATGGTCTGCAGCAAACCTTTTCAGTGCAGCGATGGACATTGGCTGTCTAAACTCTTTTTCACGCTTACACTGTTCTTCACATGGATGTGCACAAATTCTCCCCAGTACTCTAGGTATAAAAAGCTTTTCCCTGATTACATTTACCGCTTCCTTATGTTTTCCATCTGCGATAAGATTTACATATCCTTTTACATCGGTATGCATCGGACATGTTGCTTCACAGTATGGAGGAGCATCTCCCATACAGTCATTCACTATTTCCTGCATCTTATCCAAAGCTTTCTTTGGATAGGTAACTTTATCCATATTTTTGCCCCCTTCTTTTTTTCTTTAAGCTTGATTATTATCAAACGACCTTTGTTAAAATCTTTACAATCCTTAGATTAATTATAATATAAATTCGTCTTATCATTTAATAAGCATTATTTATGATGTATAATAATAAATTATTATAGCTACTCATATTCTAAAGTAAAAGTAGTTTTATTTAATTTAAAAGATATATTATGATTTTTTATGGTATAATAGTTTCTATGAGAAAATACTATAAATCATAATAGGTGGTTATATGAATATTCAGTATCTAAAGGCGTTTTATGTAACTGTAAAAGCAAACAGTATATCGAAGGCTGCCAAAATACTCCATCTAACACAGCCCGGTCTCAGTATGCAAATTCAAGCTTTAGAAAAAGAACTCCAGGTAAACCTTCTTAATAGAAGTAATAAGGGAGTAGAGCTTACTGAAGCAGGAAAGGTCGTTTTCGATTATGCAACTACTATCCTATCTCTTCAAGATAATATTGAAAGAGATCTTGAAAATCTCAAAACCCATAAGAAACATTTATTGATAGGTTCATGCAAAGCGGTGGGAGAATATGCCCTGCCATGTAGTATATATGTTTATAAACAAAACAACAAAGACATTGATATCAACTTGGAAATAAGTAATACCAGTAAAGTTATTGAGAATCTGTTAAGCAAAACAGTAAATATAGGCATACTTCACGGAAGTGAAAAAAACAAGGAACTTAAAATCCAGAAAATTACCTCTGATAGACTTCTACTGGTTACATCACTACCCCTTGTCAAGGATAAAATATCTATCCAGGAACTTACGAAGCTTCCTTTGATATTTCGTGAAGAAGGCTCAGGTACAAAGAGGACTATTGTTGAATCCTTAAAACCCCATGGAGTTAAAATCGATGATTTAAATATCATCTATGAGCTTAACTCCATGGAAGCAATCAAGACCTCTGTTATATCCGGAAAAGGAATTTCTTTTATACCTGAGTTGACTATAAAAAGGGAATTAAAGGATGGTGTATTAAAGGAAATCGAAATTGAGGACTTAGAAATAATCAGTACTTTTTACATCGCACATAAAAAGGATTATAGTCTAAATCCCTATGAAACGGATTTTCTCAACTTTATCAAATCTTCTAAAAGAGGATTCTGTTAAAAAAAAGCAGCGAACGCTGCTTTTTTTCTCGCCAAGGAACTTAAACATTTTTTGTGATGAATTACAAACTTTTACCAGTTAAATATTAAAAAGGCTAAAGAAAGACCCTAAAGAACGACTAGGATTTGCCAAGAGCCAAGAGCTAAGAACTAAGAGCTAATCAGGGCTACCAACTACGAACTACTAACTACGAACTAACAAAGCGTCGTCAGACGCTTTGTTCTCGCCGCTACCAATATTCTTTCAGTAAATTATTCATAAAATCTACATCCAGATACTGCTCTATTTTTCTAAATGTATCCATATTTTTTATTTCTTTATCGGGCTTTTGATACTCAAGCCAAGCATAGGCACACCATGACAATGCCCTTAGCAGTAGGTAAGGGTCATACAAATGAACTCTTTCCCTTATATCCTTGTCTTCACCTCCAAGACCTTCTATATAGACTTTAAAAAATCTATCCTTTTCTTCTGGAGACAGTAGGTAATTTGCCTTCCATAGGGTGGTGGTAGGTGCTAGAAACTGGGTGAGATCCTGGCATGGATCACTTATTACGGGTTTTTCCCAGTCGATCAAATAACTTCTTTCCATCCCTATGATAAAGTTATGGGAATTTACTTCAGTATTGTTTATCACATGCCACCTATTTTCCAAAAAGTATTTTTCCCTGTCTTTATTTTTTTCTGCCCAATCTAAAAATTTTGCAAAGAACTTCTTTAATGCCTTGTCTACCTTAGGTGATTCCAAGTAGTCCTTTAGAAGTCTTTTACCTTCTTTTATCCTCTCGGTGCAGATATTTTCCTCAATAATAAAATCATTTTGAAATCTATCAATATCTATTGAGTGAATTCTTGAAAATATTCCTGCAGCCTTATCCATATCCTTATCGTATTCTAGAGGTCGTCCCTCTAAAAACTCCATAATTAAAATGCCATAGTTGAAAAACTCTTTGGTGTCATCTAAATAATAAACCTTAGGAGTCACCCCACTTATTTCAAGACTTTTTATGGCATTATATTCATATCTTATCTGATTGTCCAGCTCCAGCTGACTTCCAGTATTGACTCTGAAAACATATTTTCTTTTTCCGTCGTCAATAGTGTAATTAATGTTATATTCTCCTTGGGCTAAAAAATCTACTTTGAAGCCTTTGGATATATCCAAGTCCCTACCTACTTTTTTTGTCAATATATAGTCTTTAATCTTATCCTTTAATATATCTCTTAGCATACTTTCTCTCACTCCAGTAGTCATTTATAAATTTTATAGTATTATGGGGAAGGATTGTATCTTTAAATTCACCGCTATCTATCTTCTGTTTAAAGGCAAAAAGATCCTCCTTTGTGTCTATATCCCTGTGTTTATTAATCAGTGCAACCTCCAGTCCTAGATTATTTGCTATATCTACCGTACCTTCAAGCACCGATTTATTTCCCCATTTCAACTTACTGTCAAATAAATCTTTACAGGGACTTTTCATACCTATGAAATAATATCCTCCATCAAGGGTAGGCCCTAACACTACATCACTACATTCCAGTTTTTTAAAGGAACTTTCAATCTCTTTAGGTTGAATATCCGGTATATCGGAGCCCATGAGAGCCACCTTTTTATAGCCCTTATCAAAAATATAATTGAAGGCATTATACATTCTCTCCCCTAGGTCTTTTCCCTGCTGGGGAAAGCATTCTATATAATCAGGAACTAACCTTTTCATAAAATCAAATGAATTTTCGGGAGTATACGTTAAAAAAATTTGGATATCATCCTTTATAAATTTAAAAATATTGAATAAGTCCATAAGAAAGCATTTGTGAAGCTTTGCACACTCATCTCCCGAAAGAATTTCCATTAGACGTGTCTTGGTTCTCCCAGGAATTGGTACCCTTGTCATTAAAATAAGAGCCTTCATTATCTCACCTCCCTATATAATTCCTTCAGCTTCGAAGGAGGTACTCCCAGCATATACAAAATCTTTATTTTATGCATAAATAAAAGGGTCTTGAGTTGCCCCCACTCCTTAAATCTTCTTGCCGATGTTCCAATTTTAGTTTTCAGCATCTTCATCTTTCCGATTTTAGTTAGCTTTTTCGATAGCTCCCAGTCCTCCATCAGTTCTATGTCGGGGTATCCACCCAATTTGAAAAATATATCCTTTTTAACAAAGATACCCTGGTCGCCGAAATATAATCCCAAATACTTCGCCCTAAGGTTTGATGTTTTAGATACAAACCTCATAAATAAGGTATCATAATCATAAAAATACAGGGACATCCCTCCACCTATATATCCCTGGCTTATAGCCATCTCAATGTTTTTTAAGGAATCAATGTTTAGTATGGAATCAGAATGAACAAACCAGAGTATTTCCCCCTTTGCTTCTTCTGCTCCTCGATTCATCTGTTTAGCTCTGCCCTTTTTACTGTGGATAACTTTAGCATATTTTGATGCTATATCCACAGTTTGATCCTCACTTCCACCGTCCACTACTATGATTTCCTTATCTCCCTGTAAGGTGTCGACCTGTTCCAATAGACCTTTTATCTTTTTTTCTTCATTTAATACTGGAATTATAATGGATACCATTATTCTACTCCTCGTCTTTAAAAAATACTACCTTATTAAAATCTATCTTAATAAAGACCTTTTCATCCACATTAAACGTCTTTTGGGAGCTAAGTATACACTTCCACTCCATGTTACCCGTTTTAATAGTATAATAAACCCTCTCTCCTGCATATGTTTTTGACTTTATTATTCCCAGTATACCATTCTCGCCATCTCTAGCAGATATTTCTATTTCCTCAGGCCTTACCATAGCCTTAACCTTTGAAAATCCATTAAAATCGGTTTTAAATTTTCCTACATCACATATGAAAAATCTATCCTTTATTTCTCCCTTTATATAATTTTTCTCTCCAAAAAAGTCGGCAACTATAGTAGAAACAGGACGTTCGTATATCTCAGCAGGGCTTCCAAACTGTTTTATCTCCCCTCCAAGCATAATAGCAACTTGATCGGAGGTCATAAGGGCTTCTTCTTTGTCATGGGTGACCAATATAGTTGTTATCCCCAGTTTTTTTTGTATTTGGCATACGAATTCTCTCATAGTCTCCCTCAGTCTTGTATCCAAGTTGGAAAAGGGCTCATCCAGAAGCAACACTCTAGGCTCTATGGCCAGTGCCCTTGCTATGGCAACTCTCTGTCTTTGACCTCCCGAAAGCTCTCTTGGATATTTTTTCTCATGTCCATTTAGCTGAACTAGATCTATCATGTCTCTTACTCTTTTTATTCTCTTAGACTTTTTGACTTTAGCCATTTTCAGACCGAAGGCAACATTTTCCTCAACTGTCATATGGGGAAACAAAAGATAATCCTGAAAGACGATTACTACTCCCCTTCTTTCTACTGGTATATTTAATACAGAGTCTCCATTTATCAGTATATCTCCGCAGTCAGGCTCTATAAGTCCTGCTAAAATCTTCAAGGTTGTAGTTTTTCCGCATCCCGACGGACCTAGTAGAGAAACCATTTCTCCCTCTTTTACAAACAGATTTATGTCTTTTAAAACTTGTTTGCCTTCAAAGTGTTTAGATATGTTTTTTAGTTGGATTTGGGACATTTTGCATTCTCCTTAAATTAAAGGTAAAAATAATTTTCTCCCTTATAGTAGGATTTTACCATCTTTTCCATAACTAAGAGTACAGTCAATGTAGTCAATATAAATATGCTACTATAAACTGAAGCCATCATTCTATCTCCACTTTTAATAAAGGGAAACATCAACATTGAGAAGGTAACTATCTTTCCTCCGCCTATTAAAAAGGTTAAAAAATATTGGCTAAAGGAAACAATAAATACCATACTTCCTGCTGACAAAAGCCCTGGTGCAAGTAGGGGCAAGGTAATGTGTATAAAAGCTTGAAAGGGATTTGCTCCTAGAACCCTTGCCTGAATCTCCATTGATTCTCCCAGGATTTCAAAAACGTTCGTTAATATCCTGACTCCATATGGAATACAAGGGATAAGATGAACCAGTACAACTCCTACAAAAGTATTTGCAAGTCCCATTCTTATAAAAGCCACATGGATTCCCATTGCCACAACTACGGGAGGTACAATTATGGGAGCAAGGACTAGGATCTTAAACACTCTCTTTCCCTTGAAGTTATAAACTCCCAAGGCTTTTGCCGCTGGTATGCTTATAAGAAGTGTTATAACTGTAACCACAGTAGATAGCCATACGCTAAACATCAGTATCTTCAAAGACTTATTTGAAGGATTAAATATATACTTGAATCCTCTGATTCCAAAACTTTTTGGAAATAAATCGGGCCAAGGCCATATCTTAGAAAAGCTCCATATTGCTAAAATTATTAATGGCGCTATTAGAAAAAATATTAAAATATTCATAATGATTTTAAATATAAGATTTCTTTTTTCCATGTGATTACACCCGTATCCTTTAACTTTTATATTTTGATATTAGTTTAAAGGTCTTACTGTAAAGCCACACTAAGATCAATGAATAGAAGGTCAAAATCATATTTATAACCATAGTATAGGGTCTATGGGTTAGATCGGGATTAGTGTATTCAATATATGCCTTTACTGGTAGAGTCTTAGGACTTGTCGGTCCCAACAAATAAGGCACTTCAAAGGCTCCAAAGGAAAAGGCAAATATGATTATAAACGAAGAAGCAACCAATGGCATAATTAGAGGAAATATCACATTAGCTTTGGAGAAACCCCATAGGCAGTCCCGATGCAAGTATTCCTAAAATCACAGCCATTACCGGCAAAAGCATTACATAAGGCTTAATTTTTTTATACAATTTCTTATTCACCCTTAATATCTAAAATGCCCTCTTGTGTTAATTATCTTGCTACCGTATTCCAAGATGCCTAAGCTGACTATAAGGTTTCTGCTGAGGCAACTTTGAGGGGCTATTTTTTTCTCTTAATGTTTTAGTTGTAAAGGAAAGCCTCCCCTTACCAGAGTCTAAAGCAGATTCTTATAAGCTGCTACTATCAGAAACTAGCAAAGCCAATTAGAGTAAATACCTAAACAATACTTTTGAACCTATCCATGCTCCTATAAACATAAAGATACCAAAAACCCAACCATGTAAAGAAAAGGATGGTATTGCACTAAAGTATGAACCAATATTGCACCCAAAACTTAACCTGGTACCGTATCCCATCAATATACCACCTAATAATCCAAAAAATAACTGTCTTTTATTTTTTATTTTTTTCCACTTGAATTCCGAGGCAAGAAGTGCAGCTATTAAAGCTCCCATAATAACTGCCAGATTTATGACAGAATAATAATTATTCAAAAAAGTCTCTCCAGAGTCTAATCCGTTATTATAAACACTAAAGTAATACCACTTTCCAGGGTCCATACCAAAAAATTCTAGTATTGCAGCACCCCAGTACAAAAAACCCGACGTTATCTTCCACGGTTCTCCTGTAGAAGCAAATAATATTATATTTAATATTGCTAATAATGCTCCACCCATCAAGTAGGGCCAAGGTTTTTTAAAAAGCTTTTGATATATTTGCATACTTGCCTCCTTTATCTCATCTTTTCTATATATATTTCCCATTCTCCTTCACTTATTTCTACGTAGTCCACATTATGCCCCTGTTTTTTAGCCCAGTCTATAACATTGGTTATAGAGCAACTGTGATCAGTCTCCATTATCAAAATATCTCCTATTTCCATCTTCTTTAGCTCTTTCAGAGCCTTAAGCAAAGGGATAGGACATGTTTCGTACATACAGTCAATTCTTACTTCTTTCATTTAGTTCACCTCTGATTACATTGACATCATGCTATTCTTTTTATCGTACCAGTCAGCCAGTAAATAAAGTAATATTAATACAACTACTTGGATGATTGTTGCCATTGGAAGTCCAGTATAATTTGGAATATATACGGTGGAAGCCTGCGAAATAATAAATTTATCCCAAAATTCAAAATGTCTGGCTCCCATAAGCACTCCTACTATAAATCCTATCAAGACCACTATTTGTAGTAAAAATCCCTCTCCAATCCTCATAAGGGTACCACTTGCACATCCTCCTGAAACTACCATGCCTATTCCAAAGAGTATGGCTCCAAGAGCCGTATGGATTCCTACGGGGTGAATCTGTCCGGGAATATCATTCAAACTAATATTTTGTACTCCTTGGATAAAGTTATATTGAACAATTGCAAATCCAACAGTAGATATCATAAAAGCTACGACTACAGCCTTAAACAGGGAGGTACTGCCTACCATTATGGGATCTCTAAAGCTCGCCGTGAAGCAAAACCTAGACCTTTGAAGTACAAATCCCAGCAAAAGTCCTATTAGCCACAATATACTGTAGTTAACATTATGAATTAAGAAAAAAGCATATATTATTATTGCAACAATTATACAGAAAACGGCGTATTTAATCTGATTTTTTTTCCTTTTAAACTCTCTTTGTCGCCTCTTTTTTAGTTCCTCTATTCTACCTGAAGTCAATTTGTACACTCCTTTAAGGACGTTTCGATTAATGTTAAATATTAAACAAACCGTCAATTATATTATATCTTTATAATAGGTCTTATTAATATATAGGATAATTATGTTGGATAACTATATATTATATAACTTTATACTTTATATTTTATCAGCTTCTATGGTAAAATGAAAAGGATAAAAATAACAAAGGTAGGTAGATAAGTAATATGCATAAAGTAATTTTTGATTGTGATAATACTATGGGCGTAAAAAATAAAGATGTAGATGATGGGCTTACCCTATTATATTTATTAGGAAGAAGAGATATTGATCTTTTGGGAGTTACCACCACCTTTGGCAACAGCACCATTGACGTAGTACATAACAATACTTGTGAAATGTTTGATAAACTAGGTATTAAGAATATCCCTCTTTATAAGGGAGCCCCTTCAAAAATGGATAGGAAGAGTGCGGCTGCTGAGTATTTAGCTGAAATGGTTCAAAAATCCCCGGGAGAGATAACTCTCCTAGCAACAGGGTCTTTGACTAACCTTCTAGGAGCCTATGAACTAGATAATACTTTCTTTAGGAACCTAAATGAAATAGTACTGATGGGAGGTATAACGGAGCCTTTAATCATTAATGGTAAAAATCTGGATGAACTGAATTTTTCCTGCGATCCAGAGGCCTCCTACAAGGTTTTAAGCTCTGATAGTAAAGTTACCGTGTTAACAGGCCATATCTGTCTTCAGGCACTTTTCGGTGAAAATGAATATAAAAGACTAATGGAAAACAATTCCATGAAAATATATGAGTATATAAAAGAAAAGACCATTGATTGGTTTGAATTTGTAATGAAGGAGTTCGGTATAAAAGGATTTTACAACTGGGATATTGTTGCAGCAGTTTATATAACACATCCAGAGCTATTTGACGAAAACTTTAGAAAAGTTGTTTCAACTCCTGAAGATCTCAAAACAGGATATTTGAAAATAGATGATTCTGCATCTGACTATTATGCTGTAAATATTCCTACAAAAATTAAAGATGTAGATAAATTTAATGATATCATTTTTGATGCATGGGGAAATGTAAAACTGCCTAGATAGCTTATAAACTATCTAGGCAGTTTTATTATCATCAACTTATCAGAGGAAACATTGAAGGATATTTAAAACTATACTGTTAGATTAACTAGCACAAGAGGTTATTTTAATTATATCATTAGTTTCAGTTTAATTTATAACTTCAAGAATAATATTGTCAATGCTACAAAAAATAATAAAGAGAAAAACAATTAAGGAGGTCAAGTATGTCAGACCATTATATAAACTATAATATGGAATTGGAGACAGATGGAAACGCTAGACTTATGGATATAATAAAATCTGTTGGTAAAGACGAAGAGCTAATCATCACTATGGAAGGAAATGATGCTGAAAAATCCAAGCATATACTAAAGATATTAGAGAACAATGGGTTTGAAGTTCTGCCAAAGGGAGGACATGAAGATAATCAGTATCATTTAGTCGCACGTAAGAGAATGCATTAAAAAAGAAACAAGGCCAGGTTTTAAACCCTGGCCTCTCATATATGTCTTTATTTTTCTATGGGCTCACCACTTTGTGAATATTCAAGCCATGAACCATCATAGTTTCTTACGTTATCATAACCCAATAATTCAGTTAAAGCAAACATTGTATGGGCAGCCCTTACTGCACTCTTGCAGTGTGGTATAATTGCTTCTTTATCAGCAGTTATTCCTTTGCCCTTATAAAGTTCTTTAAGTTCTTCGACACTCTTATATGTTCCGTCTTCATTCAGTGCCTGAGTCCACTCAATCCAAACTGCTCCCGGAATGTGTCCGTCATTCCATTCCTTTTCTGAACGGGTGTCTAATACCACTAGACTTTCTCTATCATAGCTTTTCTTAACTAGTTCTAAATCTGCAATCAAATCTTTATTTGCTTCCTTTGCAGTATATGTTACTGCTTTAGGCTCAGCTGCCGCCATTTCAGTATCAAATCCTACTGCTTTCCAAGCTCCTAAGCCTCCGTTTAATAACCTTACATCTTCATGTCCATAAACCTTCATTACCCACCATAAACGTGCAGCCCATAGTTCATTGTCATCATCATAGATTACAATCGTATCTTCGTTAGAAATACCTGCTTGACCAAGGACCTTTTCTATCTGTTCCTTAGGTGCAATCATTCCCTTTACACCATCTATCTCTGTAGCTATATCCCCTCTAGCTATTTTTACAGCTCCAGGTATGTATCCACCAGGCAGCTTAGCGTCCCTAAAATAAACTACCTTTACTTGACCTTCCTCAATCATTTTTTTCAGCTGCTTAGGTGAAACTAAACTTTCCGGGTGGGCATATCCAGCAGAATCTTCATTTTCTTTAGCTGGTTGATCCTTGTCTTCTGCAGCTGGCTTATCCTGAGCTTCCTTTTGATCCGGTTCTTCAACAGGTTGCTCATTAGTAGTAATCGTACAAGCAACTGTTCCAAAAACAAGTGTAAAAATAAGTAGTGCTACCAACAACACTTTTGGTTTAAACATAAATAAACCCCCTGTTTTTTTATTTATTCTAGAATCTTTCTCCAGAATAAGCTACTGATACTTGGTAAATATTGTTGATTATTTCACTTTAATTATATTCCTTATGGAAGGCCTTTAACAACATGTATAAAAAAAATGCTACTTTAAATCTTAAGATTTAAAGTAGCATTTTTTCGTGGATTTTATCTCAATTGCATTTTTAAAGCCTTACAAATTTCATCGCCTACTAAAGAAGTTGTTCCCTTACCCCCTAAATCTGGTGTTAATTTTACTTTATTCTCTAAGGTTTTAATTATTGCATTCATTATATTGTCTCCTAAATCCTTATGCCCTAGGAAATCAAGCATCATCTTTGTTGTCCATATCATAGCAAGGGGATTTGCTATACCTTTTCCTGCCAGAAGAGGTGCTGAACCATGAACAGGTTCAAACATTGAAGGATATTTTCTTTCAGGATTAATGTTTGCACCTGCTGCAAAACCAAGACCACCCTGTAATGCAGCACCTAAATCTGTTAAAATATCTCCGAAAAGATTAGAGGTTACAATAACATCAAAGGTTTCAGGCTTTTGGATCATATACATTGCTGTTGCATCTACATGGAAGGACTCAGTAGCTATATCAGGATACTGTTTTGACTTTTGTTCAAATACTTTATCCCAAAATACCATACTATAGTTAAGGGCATTTGATTTTGTAACGCTAGTTACCTTGTTTAGCTTATTTCTTTCTCTGGCTAAATTAAAGGCATAATCCATTATTTTCTCAGTTATTTTTCTTGTAAACACACTTGTTTGAATAGCCACCTCATCTTCTGTGTTTTCCCTTTGTATTCCACCTATTCCTGCATATTCTCCCTCTGTATTTTCCCTGATAAAAACCATATCAATGTCTTCTGGTTTTTTATCCTTTAAGGGACAATCAATATTAGGTAAAAGTTTTACAGGTCTTAGATTAATATATTGATTAAAGCCCTGTCTTATTTTAAGTAAAAGGTCCCTTAGCGAAACATGATCAGGAACTCCAGGAAAACCAACTGCTCCTAATAATATAGCATCATATTGCTCAAGTCTTTTAAGCCCATCTTCATCCATCATTCTTCCATGCTTTGTGTAATACTCACAACCCCATTCATAATTATCAAACTTAAAGTTTATATCTCCCGTTAGATTAGATATAGTTTCAAGTACCTTAGTACTTTCTTGCATTACTTCGATTCCTACCCCGTCTCCAGGGATAACTGCAATTTTATAACTTTTCATTTTTCTCCTCCTATACTAAATTAACTTGTTGTGCCAGTTCCTTATAGATATCCTTCAATAATCCTCTTCAGGCTCCGTAGAAGAGCTGTTTTATATAGAAAAAATTTAGAGGTAAAAACAGCTTTTAGGAGTCACTTCAGAGGAAACATTGAAGGATATTTAAAGACATACTGTTAGAGTAACTAGCACAAGAGGTTAAATTATTTTCTACAAATGTTTGCCAGATGTCCTGTTAAATCAGCTTTTATTTTTTCTTTTATAAAGTCAGTAGTATCTATAAGTTTATTTAAATCTATTCCCGTTGAAATATCCATTCGTTCAAGCATATTAACGAGGTCTTCTGAAGCAATATTACCTGCTGCTCCCGGTGCGAAGGGACAGCCTCCGAGTCCTCCTGCTGCAGACTCAAAAGTTGAAATGCCTCTTTCGATGGCAACTAACACATTGGCAAGGCCCATCCCCCTTGTATCATGTAAATGAAGTCCAAAATCCCTATCTGGATACTTATCTTTAACAGCTTCAAGAGTTTCTCCTACTTGCTTTGGATTTGCCACACCTATTGTATCTGCAAGGAATATATAATCTACTCCAATCTTTAGCGCAGTACCTATCATTTTTAATACCTGACTTACAGGCACCTCTCCCAAGAATGGACAACCAAAAGCCGTAGCGATATCAAGTTTTAGAGTTAAATCTTTAAATCTATTTCTTATTTCTGCTAATCCTTCAAAGGATTCTTCAATTGTTCTTCTAACATTCTCTTTGTTGTGGGCTTCACTCGCTGATATAACATAGCTTATTTCTTTAATCCCTGATTCATAGGCTGCCTTTGCTCCGAAAAGATTCGGAACAAGGGCAGTAAAATCTACATTCGGATATTTTTCAATAACTGTTTGTGCTATTTCCTTAGCATCCTTCATCTGTGGTACTGCCTTTGGATGTACAAATGAAGTTACCTGTATTTTTTGGAATCCTGAGTTTACCAATCCATCAATTACCTTAAGCTTTGTCTCAGTTGGTATAAACTCATTTATATTTTGAAATCCATCCCTTGGACACACTTCAATGATATTTGCTTTATTAACTTGCACATCAATTCACTCCTTAAATAACATTCTTCTCTTTTAGTGCCTTTATTTCTTCATCGTCATAACCAAGATATTTCTTCAAGATATCATCATTATGTTCTCCTAGAAGTGGAGCTGGAGTTTTAACTGATGGCTTAGTTTTATATAATTTTATATGGGAACCTGTAATCTTCATGTTGCCTGCCTTTGGATGTTCTATTTCTACAAACATTTCTCTAGCACCTGCAATATGTGGGTCCTTTACAACTTGCTCAATATTATTAATTGGAGCACAAGGAATTCCTGCTCTTAGCATGATATCTATCAACTCATCTACATTCTTTGTTAAAGTCCATTTTTCAACTATTTCTTTTACCTCTTTATGCTTAGCAACCCTTTTCGGATTTTTATCGTATCTTTCATCGGTAGCTAATTCAGGGGTTCCCATTATACCACAAAGCTTATTCCAAAGTTTATCATTACCACATCCTATTACAAGACTTCCATCCTTAGCTCTAAATGAATCGTATGGATAAACGGATTCATATCTATTTCCTATCCTTTGAGGAATCTTACCATCTACCAGATATATCTGATTAATAATTTCAAGACTCGCTACAACAGAATCTACTAATGATACGTCAACCTTTTGACCTATTCCTGTTACATCCCTATATCTTAAGGCTGAAAGTACACCTATTGTTACTGAAAGACCTGCTAAAACATCACCCATAGCAGTACCTGTTCTTGTAGGTTCACCATCCGGCCAGCCTGTAGTACTCATAAGACCACCCATAGCCTGGCCAATGATATCATATCCTGCTCTATCCTTATATGGTCCATAATGTCCAAAACCTGATACACAACCGTAAACTAGTCCTGGGTTTACTTTTTTAAGGTCTTCATATCCAAGACCTAACTTTTCCATAGTTCCAGGTCTGTAGTTTTCCATGACTACATCGGCCTGTTTTACTAATTCTAAAAATATTTTTTTACCCTTTTCTGATTTCAAATTAAGGGTTATACCTTTTTTATTTCTGTTAAGATTTATATAGTAAGAGCTTTCACCATTTTTAAATGGTCCAAATTGTCTACTATCATCACCTCGACCTGGAATTTCTATTTTTATAACTTCAGCCCCCATATCGGCAAGCATCATAGTTGCAAAGGGGCCTGCCAACACCCTTGTCAAATCAAGTACTTTTATACCGTCTAGTGCTCCCTTTAATTTTGTAGTCATTTCTAACACTCCTATCTGTCTTTTTTATACTCTTTAAGAAAAGGCACAAGTCCCCCAGCATTAATTATTTTCATAATATGTTCAGGCATCTTAGAACATTTATAGGTTTCATTTTTAGTAATATTTTTAATTTCACCCTCAAGATAATTAACCTCAAGTTCATCTCTATCTTCAATTTTATGGGTTTCATTACACTCTAAAACTAAAATCCCAAGATTAATAGCATTTCGATAAAATATTCTTGCAAAGGATTTCGCAATGATTATATCCACACCTAAATGTTTTAAAGTAAGTGGTGCTGTTTCTCTGCTCGAGCCAGAACCAAAATTATTTTCTGCAACTAATATATCTCCCTTATTAAACTTTGTTGAAAACTCAGGGTCTATTGGACTCATTGCATATTTTGATGCTTCTGCTATACTTAGTTCCATATATGCAGGTGGTGAAATTATATCGGTATTTATATTGTCTCCATATTTCCATACGCTTCCTTTAATTATTTTATCTGACATATACTGAAGCCTCCCTTTATTATAAATATTTCCTTGGATCTACTATTTTACCTTCTATAGCTGCTGCTGCAACTGATACAGGAGAAGCTAAATATACTTTAGAATCCTTACTTCCCATTCTTCCAAGGAAGTTTCTATTAGTTGAAGATATACATACTTCTCCAGGAGCTAAAGCACCTGAATGAAGTCCTAAACACGCACCACAGCTTGCAGCAAGTATAGTAGCACCTGCTTCAGATAAAATTTGAAGTATCCCATCTTTAGCACACCTATCCCATACTTCCTTAGATGCAGGGGAAACTAAAAGACGTACTCCCTTAGCTATCTTTCTTTCCTTCAACACTTTTGATGCTTCAAGTAAATCGTTATATCTTCCACCTGTACAAGAGCCTATATATGCTTGGTGTATCTCTGTTCCTTCAACATTTTTAATCTCTGTTACATTATCTACTTCATGAGGACATGCAACTACAGGCTCTAATTCTTCTGCTTTAAAATAGAGTGTTTCACAGTACTCAGCATCTTCATCACTTTCATAAATCTCGTATCCTTCGGTTATTCCCCTTTGAGCCAAGTATTCCTTTGTTTTCTCATCAGTAGGAATTATCCCAGCTTTAGCTCCCATTTCTACAGCCATATTAGAGATTGCCATTCTTTCGTCCATTATCATATTTTCAATAGTACTTCCTACATTCTCAACTGCTTTATAGGTTGCACCTGCATGACCGATTTTTCCTATAGTTTTAAGAACAACATCCTTTGCCATTACTCCTTTTTGAAGATGGCCTTCCCAAACTACTCTAATAGTTTCAGGAACCTTTAACCATATTTCTCCTGTTACTAATACTCCTAACATTTCAGTAGAACCAATACCCGTTGCAAAGGCTCCCATAGCACCATACATGCAAGTATGCGAATCAGTGCCAAGTACTACCTTTCCTGGTAGAGCATGGCCATTTTCAACCATTATCTGATGGCATGGTCCAACGAACTCATAATAATTATCCACACCATATTCCTTAGCCCATTCCCTTGTAAACTTTACTATTTCTGCTTGCTTTGCATTAGCAGGAGGAGTATAGTGATCAGATATTACTACAACCTTATCCTTATCCCATACACCTGCATTTAGTTCTTTAAGCTTTTCTGCTATTTCAACTCTAGGACCCAATATATCGTCCATCATTGCTTTATCAACTTTTACCCATAAAATATCTCCTGCACTTGCCTTATCAACTCCAGCAGCATGGGCAAGAATTTTTTCCGAAATTGTCATTCCCATTTTATATTCCTCCTCTAACTTTAATTAAAATATTCTATATATACCAAGTCCAGCCATTACTGTTAAGAATAAAACCCCACCAACGGCAATAGCAAAGAACTCTACAAATAGTTTTTGTTGCTCTTCTTCTGATACGTGGGTATTAGCTACATAGGATGCAAGGGCCAAAGCACCACCTGTAGATACTGGACTAAGACCTGCTGTATGAGCAGTTATAGTAATGGCTGATATTAAATCCGTTGGATTAATACCTGAACCTAAATTCTCCATGATTCCCTTTACAGTAGGAATAAGTGTAGGCATAACGACTCCTGAAGTTGAGCTAAACCACGACATTATTCCAGCTGTAAGTCCCATTATTGGTGAAGCCGTTTTTTCATTCATGAACTTAGCTAAGAAAGCTGATAACATATTTATACCATCTAACTTAATTACTACATTCATCAAAACTCCAACACCTGTAACTAAAAGAAGTGTTCCCCATGGCACGTTTGCAATTGCTTCCTTCTCCTTTGCTACCTTAAGGAAGGATAAAACCCCTGCTACAAAGAATGCTGCAAGACCAACATTAACTTTAAAGAACATTACAGTAATAACCATTGCAAATATGCCTATAAGCGTGATAACTTGATCTTTATTAAATTTCGGCAGTTCGTTTAATTTAATTGGGGCTTCTGCCTTTATCTTATAACCCTTTAGAACAATGTAAAGTAGTGCTGCAAATAGTGTTTCTCCAAGTAGTGAGTTTAAAAAGTATGGAGTTGCTATTCCTGTAATTCCTTGTTCTGCAGCAAGAGTAATACCTATGATCCCTGTAGGAGCTATCGGTGAAATACCTCCTGCCATTGCTCCAAGAAGCCCCATTGGAGCAAGAAGTAATGGAGATACTTTCATTTCCGCAGCAAGTGCCATTGTGAAAACTGCCATAAGAGCCATTACTGGTATTGTCCCTGGTCCTATAGCTGAAAGAAAAGTAGCTAAAAGATATATAACAATAGGGATTAAATTTGTTCTTTTCCCAGCTAAAGCTACTACTTTCCTTGCAAATAACTCAAGGGTACCGTTTACCTGAGCCATACTGAATAAATAAGTAACCCCTAAAAGCATAACAAATAGTTTCCCACTAAAGCCTCCAACTATTGCCTTATCACCAATTCCACCTATACGGCCGATAACAAGTGCAAGCCCTATAGCAACAAGTCCTGTATTCATCTTCTTGAAAAAGCCTAAAGCTATAGCTATTAATAAAAATATTAATGATAATCCACCTAAATTCATTATTATTCCTCCTTTTCTTTTAATAGAGATATATAATTACTTATTAATAAATTATATACTTTCTCTTCTACCCTCCTTCATATATTTTTCGATTTCGCAATTATAATAAAGCAACAACCATGCCAACTACGTTTTTCAGCCTTTTATAAGAAATTATTCAAAAAAACAAAAGGAGTGTTCATCATTTAAACAGTAACATGAACACTCGTTCATTTTATTAACAAAGCATTAACCGTGTTTTAACTTTTTTAGTTTTTTCCATAGGGTCGTACGGCTTATATTTAATTTTTCAGATAATAAAGTAGCATTTTCACCATATTCTTGATAAAGTCTCGATATGATTTCTTGTTCCATCTCTCTTAAAGTTCCTTTCCTAATTATTAGCAAGTCACTATCTTCTATATTATTTACATTTTCTTTTTTACTGCCTCCAATAAAATCCCTATATATTTCTTCAATTGGAATATGTTCATGAAGAAGAGATATTCTTTCAACAAAATTTTCCAGTTCCCTAACATTTCCAGGCCAATAGTAATTTTTAAGTTTGCTTTTTATCTTGTCACTTATCTTTATAGGTTTTTTACAAAAAATATTTATAAAGTAATCAAACAGCTCTTCTATATCCTCTTTTCTATCCCTGAGAGGCACTGTGTTAAGCTTTAATACATTCAACCTATAGTAAAGATCTCTTCGAAAATCTCCTCTTTCCACTGCTTCAAAAAGGTCATTATTAGTTGCTGCTATTATTCTTACATCTACATGAATAACCTTATTAGAACCTACTCTCCAAACCTCTCTTTCCTGCAGTACCCTAAGTAAACTGGATTGTAGATTCATTGGCATAGAACCAATTTCATCTAAAAAAATCGTTCCTTTATGGGCAAGTTCAAACAGTCCCATTTTTCCACCCTTTTTAGCCCCTGTAAAGGCTCCTTCGTCATAGCCAAAGAGCTCACTTTCTAAAAGGTGTTCTGGAATTGCCGAACAGTTCACAGCCACAAATGGATAGTCCTTTCGCCTGCTTGCATTGTGAATACCTTGGGCTAAAATTTCTTTACCTGTTCCCGATTCTCCTGATATAAGTACGGTGGAATCGGATTTTGCATACATCTTAGCCTTAGAAAGCAGTGTTTTTACTTGTTTGCTGTCACCTATGTAATTATCAAAGGTATATTTAGCTACAAGTCCCTTTTTATATATTTCAGAACGTATTTTTATTTCATAATCCTGAATTTTACTTATATCCTGAAATGTAGCTACCGCTCCTTGTATTGACTCCTTAACCTTTATAGGTATTCTATTAGTTATTATAGTATTATTTTTTACCTTTTGTATTGCTCCAAGTTCTGGCTCACCGGTTTTAACAACATTAATAAGTCCTGTAGTAGGAATGAATTTATCTGCCCTATTACCGATTATGTCTTTTGCTTTAATGCCCATTATTTTTTCCGCTGCTGGATTAAAAAAAGTTACTATTCCATTGGGATCAGTAACGATTATTCCTTCATAGGAAAAATTAAGTATTTGGTTTAATCTTTCCGCTTGAAGCATTTGCTTTCTGGATAGAGTTATTATCTCTACTGCATTATTTATAACTTGTCTTACAGTTTCAGGAGAAGTCTTTAAAAGGATGCCTTTTACACCTAGCTTTTCTGCATATTCTTTAGTAGTTATCCCGCCAATTATTACCTCTGAACCTTTAGCGATTGCTTCTTCTACCATTTCTTCTACTTCAAAACTACTTCTGTACTCAGTCATATATAATAATTCAATATCAAAAACTTCTGATAAAAAGTTATCATTAAAGGGTATCTTCTCATGTATAATAAGTCCAACTTTTTTTGAAAATTTAACAGCTTCATGTACTGCATATAGGATATCAAAAGAAGACATATCGCAGTTTATTACAGGTATATTTACAACCTTTGAGATATTTGAATAAGTTGCCCCTCTGCTTATAAGAATTTCATATTTTTCACTTTCAAGTTTTCTAGCTATCTCCACTCCACTTTGAAATTTACCTGAAAATACATCTACTTTTACTTTCATTTCTTTTGATATTTTTTGTACCAATTTAGAAAGTTCATCATATGGAGCTATAAAAGCTATTTTCATTATAAATCCTCCTATCACTACTCTATTAATTCTATTATATAACAATCATAGGAACTAATATAACACATAATATCCCAACCCTTCCTTAGAGGGTATATTTATTGGATCTAAATATGGGTGAAATACCCTCAGGATAGTACATAATTTTATAATATGAAAGTATAAGGTTTTTAAAATAATTTTTAAAAAAAGAAGCTCCCTGATTTCAGGCAACTTCCTCTTTAGACTTTTATTTGCGGGCAACACCCGTTTCTCTAGCTGCTTTCTTTACGGCTTCAGCTACATTCTTTACTACTCTTTTATCAAATGCTTTCGGTAGAATATTATCTACAGTCAATTCTTCATCTGGAACAGTATTAGCTATTGCATAGGCTGCCGCTACTTTCATCTCTTCATTAATATCTGAAGCTCTAACATCCAATACTCCTCTGAACACTCCAGGAAAGGCTAAAACATTATTAACTTGATTATCAAAATCAGATCTGCCTGTTCCAACTATAAATGCTCCACCATCCTTTGCCTTATCAGGCATTATTTCTGGTACAGGATTTGCCATAGCAAATACTATAGGCTTATCTGTCATGCTAGCAATCATTTCCTTAGTAACTATATTAGGTGCTGAAACACCAATAAATACATCCTTATCTTTGATAACCTCTTCTAATGTTCCCGTCTCCCTATTTTTATTAGTAATTTTAGCCATCTCAAGCTGTGCCCAATTACCCCCATCATAATCTTCATGAATGGCACCTTTTCTCCCACAAAGGACTACATTCTTAACTCCTAAATTAAGAAGTAATTTTGTTGTGGCTATACCAGCAGAACCCGGGCCATTTACAACAACCTCTACTTCCTCAAAATTTTTTCTTGCAAGCTTTAAAGCATTTATTAATCCTGCAGCGACTACTATTGCTGTTCCATGTTGATCATCGTGAAACACCGGTATATTAAGTTCTTCCTTTAGTCTTTTTTCTATCTCAAAACACCTTGGAGCACCAATATCCTCTAAATTTATACCTCCAAATACTGGCTCTAAGAGTTTAACCGTCCTTACTATTTCATTTACATCCTTAGTATCTAAACAAATAGGAAAAGCATCTACATCGGCAAAACTTTTAAATAACACAGCCTTTCCTTCCATAACCGGAATAGAGGCATGAGCTCCAATATCTCCAAGTCCTAAAACAGCACTTCCATCACTCACCACTGCAACAAGATTTGATTTAAAAGTATATTCATAAACCGCATCTTTATCTTTGTAAATCTCTACACATGGCTGTGCAACACCTGGAGTATAGGCAGTTGCTAAATCGTCTCTATTTTCAACCTTTACTTTACTTATTACTGCTAGTTTTCCCTTATTTGCTTTATGCATTTTTAATGACAATTCTTTATAATCTACCATAGTTCGCCTCCAAATTTTAAGATTTGTTATAGATAGACAACTCTAAGATTCAATTTATATTACTCTAGGGATTTTGAGGTTTCCTTCTAGGTGATTTTGAAGCATTTGTTGCTACTTCTGTCTTCTTTTATTTAAAGAGGGCAAATCTTCACATGAACCAGAAGGATTCTCAAAATCCTAATAAATTTAACCTTGAACTTTGTTATCTATAGTATTCCTTATTTAGAAAAAAAATCCCTTAGGGAAAGGAACATATAATACCTTAGAAAAAACATAGTACAATAATCCTATTTCTCCTCCAGCTATTAAAAATGACATAATGAAATTTTTCAAACTCTTCTTTTCTCCTAATACCCATATTAATATTCCAAGGGCTAAAAAACTTGTAACTACAAAGCCTATTTTCTTAAATAACAACACCCAAGCAAGAGATATGGCCGCAACAAGTATCATCTTTGCCTTATCGTCTAATACAAACAATTCAGAATTAGCCCCATTAGTTCTCGATTTTATCAGCAGACCTATACCAGACAGAAATACTAAAATGATAATAGCCTTAGGAAAGATCTTAGCATAGGGAGTGAACTTATCCATCTTCGTCCAGAAGAATAATGCTGTAATTACCATAAATAATCCGCCGATTAAATCTGTATTTTTAGCTTTCATTAGTTAATCACAGCTCCCTTCTCTTTCTTCTTGCTCCATGCCCTAATAAAAGGCCAACTAGCAGAAAATATAGTAATTATGATTAGTATAATAGAAATTGGTCTAGTAAAGAAAATTAGTAATGATTGACCTGAAGCTTTACCCATTAGATATCCCTGTACAAATCCTTTCTCTGCAATAGGTCCTAAAATTAAGCCAAGCACTATGGGTCCTGGATGGAATCCTAATTCTTTTAAAATATATCCTATAAAACCACTAATCATCATAACAACAACATCCATTACATTGTTCCTAATGGCATAAGAGCCTAGTACTGTAAGGAATATTACAGAAGGTACAAGTATTCTATCTGGAATCTTGGTAACAATTTTATACATAGATTTTCCTGTAAACAATCCAATAAACAACATAAGAATTTGAGCTATCAATAGAGATATCATAAAGGAATATGTTATTTTGACATTGGCAGTAAATAGTTCTGGACCAGGTTTAAGTCCCTGTAGCATGAGAGCTCCATATAAAATTGCCGCGGGTGGCGATCCTGGAATACCTAAGGTAAGTAGTGGAACCATGGATCCTCCTACAGTGGCGTTATTAGATGACTCTGTTGCAACTAGACCGGCTGGATTTCCAGTACCAAAGGTTTCAGGCTCCTTTGAGGATCTTTGGGCTTCATTATAGGCCACTAAGTTAGCAATATTTCCTCCTGCACCCGGTAAAACACCAACAAAGGAACCAATTACAGAGGACTTAATGAAATTAATAGGCTTTTGGAAGGTATTCAAAAAAGCTTTCATCAATACGCCTGTTTGCTTGTCTACATTTACATCTTCAAGTTTTTGTTTATTTATATCTCCTGCCATTTTTAACATTTCAGGTATACAAAAGAATCCAATTAAAACTGATAAAACTTCTACTCCTCCCTGAAAAGAACTTATTCCCATGGTGAATCTAACGTCTCCACCTATGGGTGCAATTCCTATCATGCTTATTAAAAGTCCAAAAAAACCTCCTGCTAAACCCTTCAGTAAAGATTTAGATGCTAAACTTGCTATAATTGTGAGTCCAAAAATACTAACCCAGAAATATTCGGGGGGACCAAACTTAAGTGCAACCTTGGCTAAGGGTATTGATAGAAAAATTAAAGCTAAAACCCCAATTACTCCTCCGCCAGCAGACGCAAAGGTAGCCGTATATATAGCTTCTTCACCACGGCCCTGCTTGGTCATAGGAAATCCATCAAAGGTTGTTCCTATTGACGAAGGTGTTCCAGGTGTATTAACTAAAATAGCAGAGAAACACCCTCCAAAAATGGCTCCGCTATATATGGCTCCTAAGGTTGCAAGACCCGTTATAGGATCCATAGTAAATGTAAAGGGAACAATTAAAGCCACAGCCATTGTAGCAGAAAAGCCGGGAAGCGCACCTGCTATAATACCAGCTGATATTCCTACGGTCATCAAAAGTAAATTTTTAATAGATAAAACTGACATTAGTGCTTGAAAAATAATGTCCACTATTACACCCCCTAGAGATATACTTTTATCAAATACTGTGATCGAAAATCGATAATTAGCTTGGCACCCACTTAAAGCGGGCGCCAAATTTAGTTTTATTTAATTAAATCTAGTTCTTTGAGAATTTTTTCATAGTACTCAGCCTTCTCAGCTATTAACTTCTTTGCTTCTTCTGGTCCTATATTGAGTATTTCAAATCCTAAGTCTTCTAATTTTTTCTTGAATTCAGGCATTTCATTAACCTTTGCAGCTGCATCGGCCCAGACTTTAACTTTATCATCAGGCATTTCTGGTGGGCCAGCTATACCACGGAATGCACCTTCAACATAATCATAACCTAACTCTTTAAATGTTGGAACATCTGGCAATGCAGGAACTCTTTCCTCAGAAGCAACAGCTAATATTCTCATATCATCACTGTGCTTAATACCCATTGTAGTATAGGTCATTAAAGCTGTTACGTGTCCACCTAGTAGTTGCGGAACAGCTTCTCCAGAACCACTTGCTGGGATATATGTAGTTTGTATACCTGCTTCTTTGTTAAATTCTAAGGTCCCAAGATGGTTTGCGCTGTAGCTACCACTTCCGGCAATAGTAACGGCACCTGGATTTTCTTTGGCATAATTTACGAAGTCTTCTAGAGTCTTGATGTCACTATCCTTTTTTACTACTAATATATTAGGAGTAGATTGAAAAAGATATATAGGTTTAAGCTCTTCAGTTTTATAGCCTGCATCTTCTCTTACCATAGGCTGTAGAATAATATGGGGTAGATTGAAACCTGCAACAGTGTATCCATCAGGGTCAGTATTATTTACTAATTCCTGCCAGCCTACAGCTCCACCACCGCCTATTTTGTATTGAACTACCACATCAACGCCTAAAACTTCTTCTAGTGGTTTTTGCTGAGCTCTAGCAGTTATGTCTGACTCTCCACCGGGATTAAAGCAGACGATATAGTTTACTGGCTTTGAAGGAAACTTCTCAGTATCCTTTTTAGTTTCTTCCTTTGGACTATCATCTTTTGAAGCTTCTTTCTTTGCTTCTTCTTTTGCAGGTTCCTCTGTAGTCTGTGTTGAACAAGCTACCAAGCTAAAAACTAGTAATCCTATAACAAAGACACTTATCCAAAGTTTACTTGATTTTCTAAATACATTCATCCCTAACTTCCCCCTTTTTTTAATTTCTGCACTATGTTAAAATTATACTTTCAAAAACTTTGTTTACACCTCCTTTCCTTAAAATAGACCTTGTTTTATATGTTACAATTATTTTGCATCTTCCATTTGAGCAGTCATTTTCCTAAATAATGGCTTTATTCCACCACTACTTAGTATATCCATGATATATTCAGAAAGCTTTTCTCCTTGAATTGATTCACCGGATGTTTTATTATAAACCATACCCTCCTCTAAATTTACTTCTAGAAAGTCTCCTTCATTCACTTTGCTAGTTATTTCAGGACATACTAATACAGCTAGCCCCAAATTAATGGCATTTCTATAAAAAATTCGAGCAAATGATTCAGCTACTACTGCTCCTACTCCCGCATGAACTAATGCAATAGCAGCATGTTCTCTACTAGATCCACATCCAAAATTTTTACCCGCAACAACTATATCTCCTTTACTAACTTCCTTTGCAAAGTCAGGATTAGCTCCTTCTAAACAATGTGCCGCAATTTCCTCAGGCTCAACTAACTCTAAATAACGTCCAGGATATATTTGATCTGTATCTATGTTATTACCGAATATAAAGGCTTTACCCGAGATTTGTTGCATACTTATCTCCCCCCTCATCAATAAAGGTTCTTGGATCAATAATTCTGCCAGTTAAAGCAGCAGCTGCTACTGTCATTGGAGAAGCTATATAAACAGCTGCTTTCGTGCTACCCATTCTTCCAGGGAAGTTACGATTTGAAGCTGTTACACATACCTCCCCTGGAGCCAGTACTCCTTCATGTGCTCCTAGACAAGGTCCACACCCTGGGGTAGAAATAGTAGCACCTGCTTTAATTAAATCTTCTATGTAGCCAAGTTTATTAGCTTCCAATAAAACCTCATTGGAAGCAGGAATAACAACTAAACGGGTATTGGGATTTATCTTTTTACCCCTAAGCACCTCTACCGCTGCAGCTATATCCGCTACACGTCCTCCAGTACAAGTGCCAATAAAAGCTTGATTAACTTCTACTTCTGCTGGTATTTCTTCAATAGATATTACCTTATCTACACTATGTGGAACTGATACCTGAGGGGTTAAAGCATTTACATCAAATATATAGTTTTCAGCATATTTAAAATCAGAATCTGTTTCCAATATGTCAAATTCTCTATTAGTTCTAGCTTTAACATAATTAATTACCTTTTCATTAGGCTGCATATAAGCGGTCTTTGCACCCATCTCAACGGCCATATTACATATAACCATTCTTTCAGCCACATCCAGATTTTCTATATAACTTCCTGTAAATTCTATGGCCTTGTACACAGCTACATCGGCACCTAACTTGCCTAGAACATGTAAAATAACATCTTTGGCCATTACACCTGGCTGAAGCTCACCATTTATTTCAATTTTAATAATTTCCGGAACTCTAAACCAGATCTCTCCTGAAATCATGATTGTGGCCATATCTGTAGCGCCTACTCCAGTACCAAAGGCTCCAAAAGCTCCATGGGTAGTAGTATGGGAATCTGTGGCAACTAAAACCATTCCAGGCCAAACCACGCCAGCCTCTGGCATAACTTGATGACACACTCCGGTATTAATATCAAAATGATGGGTTAACTCTTGGTCCTGAACAAATTCTCTCATTTCTTTATGAATTTTAGCAGACTTTATTGTTGGTGCAGGAGCATAGTGATCAAATACAAAACAAAGTTTATTCTTATCCCATACTTTCTTACCACCCATCTCGTAGAAAGAGTAAATAGTTTGTAAGTATAAATCATTCACTTCAGCAAAATCAACCTTAGCTTTCACTATTTCTCCAGTAGATACTTGATCTTTTCCTGCAGCTCTGGCAAGAATTTTCTCAATAGCATGCATCTTTATTCCTCCTCTTCTACCACATATGGTAATGTAGAGTTAGCATATGGCATTACAAGTATTTTAGCATCTGAACCCATTTCATCTAAGGCTTTTTCTAAAGCCTCTTCTACAGATTTGGCTGGATCAAAGAAACATTTTTTTGCCAAATTATCTGGCATTTCAGAAACTAAATATGCCTTTTTCTTTTGTAATACCATACAGTAAACTACAGCCTTATGGGCTCCTAGAACAAATTCTTCTTGTATCCACTTTACAGGATCATCAGGTGATTTTGCCCTTATCATCCAGTCTTCAAAGGTAGCCTCTCCTAACATTTCATCACATTTGGCAAATAGGATTATTATGCCACCATCCTTTACAGCGTAGCTAGCATGTTCAAATCCCTTCTGAGCTTGATATAAATTTATATCTTTTGGATGTCCACCGGGACAGCAAAGTACAATATCAGCTTTTTGAGGTATAGGTCTCTTATACATCATATCTATATATTTAGCTCCTTCTCGATGTGCTTTTATGGGGTCTCCAGCAACGCACTTTACAATATCCTTATTGGAATCTAAAACTGCATTTACTAAAAATTTCATTCCGCCGATCTTGCCTGCCTCTTCAATATCTTCTCTCATTGGATTTCCATCAGCCTTACCGGGCATAGTTCCAGGTTGTATCATCATCACATGGTTTGCTTGTACTGATTCTTTACTACATACTCCAGGCATTAATGCCTTGTAACCACCGCTATAACCAGCTTTATAGTGGAATTCCAGATTACCGGTTCCAATAATGAAATCAGCTTTCGCTACTGGTTCAAATAACCATACAGGGGTACCTCTGGAGGTATCACCCATATAGACACAATTGTTTCTATCGTGGTCAATACATTTCACTCGATTATATACTTCTTCTCCTACTAATTTTTTCATTTCTTCCGCATTATGGGGACGATGGTAACCTAAACCAAAAACAATAGTGATTTTATCATCATCCACACCTGCAGCATTTAACTCTTCTAAAATAGGGGGAACTAATAAATAACTTGGTGATGGTCTAGTAATATCGCTACATAATATAACTACATTCTCCTTTCCCTTTGCTAATACCGATAAAGGCTCAGAAGCAATAGGTTCCCTCAAAGACCTCCTGACTTCTTCTAATTGATCAGAAGCCGCCGGCAAATCCTCTGGAGTTATAATATCCAATATATTTTTAGTAGGAATAGAAACTTTACGATAATCAGTTCCATATTTCAGTTTTATTTCAGTATATTCTGACATTTTTTTGCCTCCTTCTATATATTTCAACTAATATCTACAAACTTTGATTTTATATAATAATTCTGTAATCATAAAACAATTGTTATATTTATTCTTATTATCTATTATTTTCTTATATTCCTTTATTTTGAATAATTAAAGTTTTAACATGTTTTCAATGATTACTTCCCTTATCCTACGACAAACGTTTGTCTAAGTATTAGCATTCCTCCCCTCCATGCATTTGTTCTTTCTTCTTCTATGGAGTAGTCGACTCGACTCCTGATTCTCATTTTATTAAATTTAATTTGCAATAATTATGCCAATATCTGATTTTCCCATTTTACCTCACATCTACTTTCTTAAGAGGCAAATCAGAATAAAAAAAGAAAAAGAACTGTTACAATCAGTAACATTCGCATTACATATTGTAACAGTTCTAATTTTGATATTTTTTAAGTATCCTCCATAAATGGGTTCGACTTATTCCTAACCTATCTGCAGCCATAGTTTGATTTCCTTTACATTCAGATAATATTTTAAAAATATGTCTTCTTTTCACTTCTTCTAAGGTGTCCGGATTTCCTCCTTCATCAACCTCATGTTCTTTTATCATCTCTCGGACTTCTGCCGCTGTAATCATATCATGGGCTAACACTACAAGGCTTTCTATAACATTTTCCAGTTCTCTTATATTTCCGGGCCAATGGTATTTTTCTAATTCTTTCAATGCATTATTTGAAATTTTAATATTTTTGACATATTTATGTGAAAATCGATCTACAAAGTGCTCGCTAAGTAGTTTTATATCTTCTTTTCTCTCTGCTAAAGTGGGAATATGTAATTTTAATATATTTAAACGATAGTATAAATCTCTTCTAAAATTACCTTTTTGGACTTCAACCAAAAGATTTTTATTGGTAGCTGAAATTATCCGGACATCTATAGGAATTACTCTGTTTGAACCTATTGGTCTTACTTCTCTTTCCTGAACAACCCTTAACAATCTCGCCTGAAGCTCAGTTGATATTTCCCCAATTTCATCTAAAAATATGGTTCCTCCATGAGCTTGAACAAACAGTCCTGTTTTACCTTTCTTACTTGCCCCTGTAAAGGCTCCTTCCTCATATCCAAAGAGTTCACTTTCCAATAAATTTTTAGGTATAGCAGCACAATTTACAGCTACGAAAGGCCCTCTCTTTCTTTCACTCTCGGAATGAATACTTTGTGCAAACATTTCCTTTCCTGTACCACTTTCTCCAGTAATTAGTACAGTACTGTCTGTAGATGCATATTTAATTGCTTTTGCTTTAGCTTCTAATATTTTTTTACTCTTCCCTTTTATATGGAAAAAATTATATTTTGAAACGTATCCTTTATCTAAAAGTTTAGAGCGTATCCTTTGTTCATATTCTTGTATTTTAGTTATATCTTGAAAGGTGGCAACTGCTCCAACTACTTTATCTTTTACTACAATAGGAACTCTGTTGGCAAGAATTTGAATCTTTTCCATCTGAATAATTTGTCCTAACTCTGCTTTGTTTTTCTTCATTACCTTAATTAGCTTCGTATCTGGAATGAATTTCTTAATAGGTTTTCCAACAATATCTCGATCAGAAATTCCTAATATTTTTTCTGCAGCTGAATTGAAGGTAGTAATTATTCCCTGATTTCTACGGAAATTACCCCTTCATTAATATAGTGAAGTATAGCTTTAAATTGCTCAGTTTTCTCCTTTTCTTTTTGTCTTACTTCTACAAGTCTTCTAGCTGCTTTTATACTATCTTCTATTGTCTTAATACCTGTATTTAGTAAGATAGTAGGTATATTATATTTAGAGGCTAATTTCTCAGCTACCGTTCCTCCTAGTAATACGTCTATTTTTTTACCTGAATCAATTAATTCCCTTAAATATCTTTCCGCGTCTTGTTGGTTTTCTATATTATATGTACGTAAATCTATATCTAATATAGGACCTGCTTTCTCCACATCATGTATGATATTTTCGAAACCTAAAACAACTATATTTTTTCCTATTTTTTTAGCTTCTGATATTGCATCTAACATATCATAGGGTGAGACTGGGATTTCAATCACAGGCATGGTCGGAAGTAATTTTTCGATTTTTCGGGCTGTTCCTCCCCTAGAAATAATTACTTCTACTCCTTGTTTTTCTGACTTTTTAGCTATCCTAACCGCTTCATCCAACAAGCCCAACTGAACCTCTACGTCATCGTATCTTTTAGCTATATCTTTAGACAAACGCTCAATTTTTTTATGAGGAGCAATTATGAGAATTGGTTTCATTCTTCCCCCCCTTTAAATCTTTTTTAATAAGACCGTAATTCTAATTTATGTAGTTATATAAATCTTTAAAGCACATATTAAAATTGAATGTCTATATTATATCAGATTAAATTTGAATTGGAAAATTAGTTAAAAAAGAAATAAGTTATTCTGTTTTTTTAGACAAAAATAAAAACCCCCAAACATTATGTTTAGAGGTCTTATCCTTTATCCTATTAAAACGTTTTTTCTCTTTGAGTTATTTTAAATTCCGATCTAAGAGCTTTGACTAGCGATACCATTCCAAACAGCATGATGAAAGCAAATGGGAAAGCAGCTGCTATGGAAGCAGTTTGAAGCATTCCAAGGGCATTAACACTCGATAACATAAGTGCCGTTGCTAGAGCTGATTGAATTATACCCCATATAATCTTTCTCTTAGCAGTTGGATTTAAGTTACCATTAGATGACATCATACCAAGAACAAAGGTTGCTGAATCGGCAGATGTAACAAAGAAGGTAGTAAGTAATACAACAGTAACTATGGAGATGGTAAAGCCCATAGGATATTGATCCATAACTACAAAGTATGCAGTTGAAGTGGATTTAATAGCTTCTTTAGCTACTTCTAAGCCGGTATTTATACCCATTGTACTGAATATATGCCAAAGCTAATGCCAAGACACTGTAATTGGCCCATGGATGTAATCCCCAATGGAAGAAAGATTTCTTTATAGCAAAATCAGCAGCTGCTGCTGTTCCACCTTCCATTCCCAGTGGATTTACAAAGTGATTTAATGGCTCTGCAACTCCCCAGAATACCAGTCCTACACCCATACCGGCACTAAAAAGCATTGCAAACCATGAAATCAAACTGTACTCCGGCTCTGAATCATCGGGACCCAGTTTAATACTTCCATATTTACTAAATGCAATCCAAATTGAAAATACTACAAAGGTAAACATAGAGATAAGATAGAACCATCCAAAATTACCAACTAGAAAATTAAATGAATTATTTGCCGCTTTTTCAAAATTCCCCGGTGCAGCAAGTCCCCAAAGAACTATGGCAAATACAACTAATAACGATATGTGGGTCACCATTTACCTTAACCCTAGGCTCAATAGCTTCTTTTACAGGGCATAAACGAACTTCATCTCCCGGTTTTACTATTACTAGATCTGCCTCTGTAATATGCTCATCCTCACGTACTACTGCCAGTGCCTCTTCCTTATTAATAGTTAAAATTCCATTTTCATAGGCAGTTTTAGTACCGAAAACTATGTCTTTTACATGAAAATTTCCAATTTCTAATTTCATTTTTTGCACTCCCTTCTTTTAAGTTTTTTATTTTTGAAAAATAACCCCCATATCCTTCTAGGAAACATATTTACAAACGTTTTCCTAGGTGCCAAAAATAGGTTTGTTATTTTTCTGACTAGCAAAATTATATCATAATCGAGATTATATTATAAATGTATTTGTGTAATATTTCTGATTTTTTAATATCTTTGATAATTTAAAATAATAAAGGATAAGACAAGCATATCCTCATCTGTAAGAGAATGTATGGAATAGACTTAAAGCTTTGCTTTATAAGCCCACAACCCGTAAAGGTATTTGTACAGAGTAAGAAAATCACAATTTTTATTTTCTTAGTTTGTAGACAAATAATCCCTCCGGGAGAAATAATCCTGGAGGGATATTCTTTTTAGTAATATTTTAATAACTTTTTGAAAGGTTTTAAAATATATCAACTATACTTTTTCTTTTTCAAGAAACTCTATAAAGGTATTTGTCAAATTGTTAGTGTTTTTAATTTTCATAAAGAAGTTTCCATCCTTTACAACCTGTAGTCTCGCCTTTTTATCAGGGAAGTTAAAACCACTTCCATTAGTATAAAGAATTGGATTTTTACCTATAGGCCAGAATACTCCTGCATCAATTTCCTTATCTGCCTTAAAATATTCAGGTATGTTTAATGATATTTCATGGAGTATATCAGCAGGATCATTGTATTCCATATTTGTACTTAATGCGTTAGCCAATCCAGTAACAACCTGCCAGTTTTCCAGTCCTGTAATTGGAGAGATTGCCTGTCTTACCTGCTGTATTCTTCGTTCAGCACTCGTGAAGGTTCCCCTTGACTCTGCAAAGGTAGCTGCAGGTAAAACTACGTCGGCCATTTTTGCTGTTTTCGTTAAATGGGTATCCTGAACCATCAAAAAGTCAAGATTACTTAAATCCACATCCGATATATCTTCACCGAATACCAGGAGTCCTTTAATAGTTTTCTTGTTGATTCCATCGACAACTTCCAAAGAATCTTTATAAATACCCATATCTATAAGCCCTTGGCTGTTGCTGCCGGGTTTAAGCTGAATAATCCCACTACGGGCCCTCATTATATGACCCGATATTACGGCAATATTTGCAATTAGTTTTGCTGCATCGGAAGTAATGTTATTTTGATCAAATACAATCATAGCTCTCTTAGAGTTTCCATAAAGCATTGCTATTTCCTTTGCATCTTTGCTTATTTCAATATTTTCTATATCTTTTTTGAGTTCCTCAAATCCTGTAGTCTTTTCAGCATTAGGTTTGAATCCTTCATCTATTAAGGCCTTGATTATTTCCTTTAGAAACCTTAAATCATTCTTTGGAGTAATCTTTCTGTAAGCCCATTCATCAACTTGAGAGTCAAATGGATTTATAACAACTAATTTGGCTCCATTATCTACAGCTTTTTTAATCTTAAGTCCGACGATAGTATGATCTTTCATTACATCGGATCCCACTAAAATGATAGTATCAGTCGATATAAGCTCATCAAAGGTATTTGTCGAAGCATCGTATCCAAGGACCTCTTTTATTCCTCCGATTTGATTATTAAAGGAGCATATATTTTTTGTTTTCAATACCTCATGGCCAAACTTGGATATTAAATATATTTCTTCATTTGTATATCTGTCAGAAACAGCTATACCTAATGAACTGCTTCCATACAGAAGCCCCAAGCTTTGCGCCTTTTTAGCGGTATAAACAAGGGCCTCTTCCCAAGAAACCTCCTCAAGGTTACCTTCTTTACGGATTAAAGGCTTTGTAAGTCTTTCACCCTTTGTGCCTATATCGAATCCAAATCTTCCTTTTACACAGAGAAGCCCCCGGTCAACTTTACTTTCTTTATTTGGTAGGGAACGCATAAGAAGATCTCCCTTGGTATTGAGATTGATATTGCATCCTACACTACAGTGGGAACAAATAGTAGGAGTTACCTTTGTCTCTACGGGAACGGATTTATCTATGCTTAGCTTCTCTCCCAATGCTCCTGTAGGACATACGCTAATGCACTGCCCACAGGAGATACATCCTGTTTCTTTAAGAGGCATATCAAGGGCAGGCTTTACAATTGTATCAAACCCTCTATTCACAAGGCCTAAGGCTCCTACTCCCATTACTTCATCACAAACTCTCACACATAATCCACATAAAATACATTTATCAGGATTTCTATCGATAAATGGATGATTATCTTCTATTTGCCGTTTATGAACTTCTCCCGCAATTCTTTCAGGTTCTACCTCATACTCATTGGCATATTTAAATAGCTGACACTCAAAATAGTCATGGCATCCACACTCAAGGCATCTCATTGCTTCCTTCTTAGCATCTTCTTCATTGTATCCCCTTACCACTTCTTCAAAGTTATGCTTTCTTATTTTTGCAGGGAGATGGGGCATAGAAGGTCTATAGGTTTTTTCAATTTCTTTGAAATCTTCTTCTGTCAAATCGTGTCTTTCTACAAAATATGGTTTCTTGTAAGGGATAATCTTTCCCTCAAGATATCTGCATATAACCTCTGCAGCTCTTTTAGCCTCTCCTATGGCTTCTATAGCTATGCCAGCGCCTTTATTTGTTGCATCGCCTCCTGCAAATACACCAGGAAGGTTCGTAAGGAAGGTATTTTCATCTGCATAAATCGTACCACGACTAGTACGTTCCAGTTCTTCAAAGCCTTCTATGTCTACTTTTTGACCTATGGAGCAAATTACTGAATCTACTTCAATAATCTCTTCCTCTCCTTCAATAGGAATAGGTCTTCTTCTACCGCTTTTATCGGGTTTTCCCGGTTTCATTTTCTGCAACCTTATCTTTGACACCTTTCCATTTTCACCTATTATTTCAATTGGAGTTACGAGAAATTTAAATTTAACGCCCTCTTCTTCCGCCTCTTTAACTTCTACCTCTTCTGCCGGCATTTCTACTTTAGTCCTGCGGTATAACGCATATACTTCCTTTGCTCCAAGTCTTATGGCAGTTCTGCAGGCATCCATTGCCGTATTTCCGCCTCCAACTACTGCTATTCTATCCCCAGTTCGTATGGGTTCATTTACAGCAAATTTAGTGAGAAATTCGATTCCACCGATTACTCCTTCCAGATCTTCTCCTGGGCAATTCAAGTTTGCACTTTTCCACGCTCCTATGGATATGTAGACGGCGTCAAACTCTTTTCTTATATGCTCCAGCTCTACGTCCTTTCCAATCCTTATGTTGGTGACCATTTTTACGCCCATATTTTCAATTATTTTTATTTCTTTATTTAATACTTCCTTCGGCAGTCGATATTGGGGAATACCATATCTAAGCATACCTCCCATCTCAGGCATAGCTTCATAAATCACCACCTTATGTCCTTCCTTAGCAAGGTAATAGGCGGCTGTAAGACCTCCAGGCCCTCCTCCTATAACTGCAACTCTTTTTCCAGTAGGAGACTTGATTTCAGGCATAAATACTTCTTCATCCTTTAAATCTATATCGGCTACAAAGCTCTTAAGCCATGCTATGGAAATAGGCTCCTCCACAAGCTGTCTTCTACATGCATCCTCACAAGGATGAGGACATACTCTACCTATGCTGGCTGGAAGAGGAAGCTGTTCCTTTATGAGTTTTAAAGCTTCCTTATATTGTCCATTTGCAATAAGACCAACGTATCCTTGGCAGTCAGTATTTCCTGGACATGCCAAAACACAGGGAGGTCTACAGTCTCCAACGTGATCTGACAGAAGAAATTCCAGTGCAATTTTTCTCGAACCCCTGACTCTTTCTGTGTTAGTCTGTATTATCATACCGTCACTGATTTCAGTAGCACAGGCCCTTAAAAGCTTAGGAATACCTTCTACTTCTACAACACATAATCCACAGGAACCATATATTTCTGTTCTTTCATCATAACAAAGGGTAGGTATGTAAATATCATTTTCCCTTGCTACTTCAAGTATAGTCTGTCCTTTATATCCTACAACTTCTTTTCCATTTATATTCAATCTAATTTTCGGCATAAAAATCTCCCCCCTTATCACTTTTACATAAGTTCTACTGCTTCAAATTTACAAACATCCTTGCACTTACCACATTTAATACATTTTTCCTGATCTATTTTATGGCTTTTCTTTATCTCGCCTTCAATTGCATTTACTGGACATTGCCTTCCACAAAGTCCACATCCAACACACTTTTCTTTTAAGATAGAATAGGTTAAAAGACTTATGCATTGCTTTGCAGGACATTTTTTATGATAAATATGACTTTCATATTCATCTCTAAAATATCTTATGGTACTTAGTACGGGATTAGGAGCCGTCTGTCCGAGACCACACAGGGAACCCTCTTTAATCTTTATGCCTAATTCCTCTAAAAGCTCTATGTCCCCGTCTTTACCCTGACCTTCACAAATACGGGTAAGTATTTCCAGCATCCTTTTCGTTCCAATTCTGCAGTGTATGCATTTACCACAGGACTCCTTCCGGGTAAACTCAAGGAAGAAACGAGCCATATCTACCATACATGTACCTTCGTCCATTACTACCATTCCACCGGACCCCATAATAGCACCAGTTTTAGTTATAGATTCATAGTCAACGGGCGTATCTATAAGCTGAGCAGGAATACATCCTCCTGATGGTCCTCCCATCTGAACTGCTTTAAATTTCCTATCGTTTATGATTCCTCCCCCTATATCGAAAATAATTTCTTTTAGAGGAATTCCCATAGGAACTTCAACTAAGCCGCCTTTTTTGATTTTTCCCGTAAGGGCAAAGACCTTTGTCCCCTTGCTCTTTTCAGTACCCATAGCAGAAAAGACTTCTCCACTCTTTTCCAATATCCATGGAATGTTGGCCAAGGTTTCCACATTATTTATGTTAGTAGGCCTACCCCAGTAACCTTTTTGAGCAGGAAAAGGAGGTTTGAGTCTAGGCATTCCCCTTTCTCCTTCAAGAGAAGCAATAAGGGCCGTTTCTTCTCCACATACAAAAGCACCGGCTCCGGCCTTGATTCTTAGATCAAAATCAAAGCCTTCTTCACCAAATATATTTGTCCCTAAAAATCCCTTTTCTCTGGCCTGCTTTATGGCCTTTTTCAGTCGCAAAATTGCCAGTGGGTATTCTGCCCTAACATATATGATTCCTTCCTTTGCTCCTATGGCAAAACCTCCTATAAGCATACCTTCAATAAGACTGTGGGGGTCTCCCTCCAATATACTCCTATCCATAAAAGCGCCCGGGTCTCCTTCATCAGCATTGCATACAATATACTTTATACTATCTGAAGATTTTCTGGCTGCTTCCCATTTAAACCAAGTTGGAAAACCTGCTCCACCTCTGCCTCTAAGACCAGATTTTTTTACTTCCTCTATTACTTCATCAGGACTCATTTCCTTTACACATTTCTCAATAGCCTTATATCCACCTTTTTGTATATATTCATCAATATTTTCAGGGTTAATTAAACCGCAATTTCTCAATGCAACTCTTTTTTGCTTTTTTAAAATACTTAAGTCATCTGCCACGATTGAATACTCATTTATCGCTTGATTTTTTAAAATATGTTTTTCAATAATCTCTTTAGCCATTTCCGGTGTTACATTAACATAGGTTGTTTTTAATCCTTCTTCATCTATTACGTCAACGATAGGCTCCAGAAAACACATTCCTATGCAGCCAGTAAGCTCTACATCTACCTGTAATCCTCTTTCTCCTATTTCCTTTTCTATTTCACTATATACTTTATTGGCTCCAGCTGCTATTCCGCAGCTACCCTGCCCTATGACTATCTTCATATTTACACCACCTTTTGCTCTTTTTCTTTCATTTCCCTTACGATTTTCCTTGCTTTTTCTGGTGTAAGTTTTCCGTAGGTTTCGTCATTGATCATCATGACCGGTGACAAACTACAGCACCCAAGACATGCAACATTGTTTAATGTGAACAAATTATCCTCTGTTGTCTCTCCCTCTTTAATGTTCAATTCATCAGAAAGTGCTTCTTCAATAGCCTTAGAACCATTTACATGGCAAGCCGTTCCCTGGCACAGCATGATCATATATTTTCCTACAGGCTTCAGTCTAAACTGTGTATAAAAGGTTGCCACTCCATGAACCTTTGCAGGCTTGATTTTCATTTTGTCGGCAATGTAATTTAAAACTTCCATTGGAAGATATGAATAAATTTCTTGTACCTCCTGCAATACACTTATCAAGCTGCCTGATATATCCCTATACTTTTCCAGTATAAGATCTAACTTTTTAAAATCAATATTCTCCATACCTAACTTTGATTTGTTACTATGTTCCCCTTTACAACAATTCAATATATTCACTCCCCTCACAAATTTTTATTTATAAGTTAACGAAATTTTTTAGTAGGCATTGTTCATTGTTTATAATTTTCTGAATGTTTTTCTTGTAAAAAATTTTGGCATCTATACCCGCCCATATTAATTAAGGAGGTTCTATGCCAAAGTCATCATATATATCATATAAACTTATTTAGGACGCATATTTATTATAACATTTTTAAGTTGTTTTGTAAACGCGTTTATTATATAATCACGATTATTTATTCATGGCTTATAAAGTTATTTTTATAACAATAAAAGGAGCAGCGACTAATTTTCTATGCCACTTGCTCCTCTGTCATCTACCTGAAAGTTTCTTCCAACAATTATAAAATTATTGGAATTGCCCCTTCGGTGCCTTTTAGACCAGGCTTTCCAGAGTACTGTCAGAGTATGGTCCTTTTGCCTGAGAAATTCATTATAACCAGCTAAGTTATAACTTATACCTTCGGCGGTCAAACAACTTGACTCTCTCCCAAACTCTTCATTCAGTAATTTTATTATTGATTTTAAGCTTACAAACAAATATTTTGTATACATTATACTCTATTTATTAATTTTTTGCAATACTTTTTTATAAATATTCATTTTCTATTGCCATCCAAGTTTCAAATTTAAATTTATTACTTTTAGGGATTTTGAGGTTTCCTCCTGAGTGATTTTGAAGCATTTGTTGCTACTATTATTTTTTTTTAAAGAGGGCAAATCTTCACATGAACCAGAAGGATTTTCAAAGTCCCCATAAATTAAACCTTGGGCTGTGTTATCTATAATATAAACTTAAACTACCAGCTACTAGCTAAAAGCTAGTAGCCTTTGATTGTCTTAATAAAATGGGAGATGAATTCATCACCCATTTATTTTACAAATTAATTTAACTTCCTTGTGCTAGTTACTCTAACAGTATAGCTTTAAATATCCTTCAATGTTTCCTCTGAAGCGACTTTCAAGAGCTGTTTTTACCTCTATATCTTTTCTATTAAAACAGCTCTTCTACGGAGCCTGAAGAGGATTATTGAAGGATATCCATAAAGAACTAGCGAGGCGAGTTAAGTTATTATAATTAGTTTCATAAACAAACTTTAAAATGGCTTATCTATTTTTATTCATTAAAAGCATTTTCAATATATTTTTCAGCTTGAACAGCTGCTATCGCTCCATCAGCTGTAGCTGTAACAACCTGACGCAATGATTTT